>X240_Southern_White_cheeked_Gibbon__coassemble_25_pt1 | contig 55042 bp, 40 predicted proteins | sample X240_Southern_White_cheeked_Gibbon__metabat2_high_PE_009 | metagenome-assembled genome bin X240_Southern_White_cheeked_Gibbon
AAACATATAATAACGAGAAAGGTTCTGTATCTTTTGGCAGAACAGTTGACAGTCATTGCAAAATAGTTGGCAACATTGCAAGTTATTTGTTATCTAATTTTTGCAAAGAAAATGTTCGATCTTTATTTCCATCTGATTCTGATCTGATTGTTGCTGTTCATGATTTAGGAAAAATATCTCCAACTTTTCAGCTGAAAATTGTCAAAGCAGTCGATAGAGATAACTGGAAAACCGATTATCCAGAGTATTCTCAATATGACATTTATCCGGAAAGTGCTTTTGGAGGTCATTCAACTGTCAGCTACGCATTTTTTGAATCTATAAATATTAGTGTTGCTGTAATCGCAGGACAACATCATGGGGAATTACATCCTTGCGCTGTTACCAAGAAAGATTCATCAGATGGTTTTGGTGGTAAAAAATGGTCAGAATTAAGAAATGAAGAATTCTCTGAACTCTGTAAGTATTTTAATAAAAATCTTGAAGAAGAACTGTCGGAATCGCAAATTTCTTTGCTTTCAGGTCTTACCTGTGTTTCTGACTGGATCGGCTCTGGTCAAATTTTTGATGATCCTAAAATAGGAAATGATCCGAATACTATTAAAAGAGCAGTCTATGAAGCTGGTTTCAGAAATTTTGATATCAAAAAAAATCTTTCTTTTGAAGATATTTTTGGTTTTCATCCTAATTCTATTCAAAAGTCATTTATTGACAAAATAGACGGTCCTGGTCTTTATATAGTTGAAGCACCAATGGGAATTGGAAAAACTGAATTAGCATTATATGCTGCATATAAAATGCTTTTATCAGATAATGCTTCAGGAATATATTTTGCCTTACCAACACAGCTGACTTCGAATAAAATCTATGAAAGAGTTTCTTCATTTTTAAAACAGGTTGTTGATGGTGAAGATTTTGCTCACTCGCTTTTACTTCATTCAAACGCTAATCTCATAAAAGACAAATTAGGTGCTACTGCTGCTCCTGGAAATTCATGGTTTTCCACAGCTAAGAGAGGTTTATTATATCCTTTTGCTGTCGGTACGCTTGATCAGGCTCTATTGTCTGACATGAATGTTAGGCATTCTTTTGTTAGATATTTTGGTCTTGCAGGAAAGGTTGTGATCATAGATGAGGTTCATACATATGACTGCTATACAGGAACTATTCTAGATTATTTGGTTAAGGATCTAATTGAGATAGGCTGCACAGTGATAATTCTGAGTGCAACCCTTAATTCTGAAAGGCGGAGTGAACTGCTAGGAAAACAACTTCCAACTGAAGCATATCCTGTTATGTCATACGCAAAGGACAAAAGACAGTTTTATGGAGAAGTTTTCCCAGCAGAAAAACTTCAAGAAAAAGAAATCAATATAGACTTAAAAAAAGAAAAAGATTGTTTTGAAGAAGCTTTGCTTCGTGCTTCAAGTGGACAACAGGTTCTCTGGATTGAAAATACAGTTCATGATGCTCAGAAATCCTTTAAGAAGATAGCTTTTAGAGCTCTAGAACAGAATATAGAATGCGGACTTATTCATTCTCGTTTCATATCTAAAGATCGCTCTGAAAAAGAAAGTTACTGGGTGGATTTATTAGGAAAAAATTCTTCATCTAAAGAGAGAAACAAACAGGGAAGACTTCTAATAGGTACTCAAGTACTAGAACAATCTTTGGATATAGATGCCGATTTTCTTATAACAAGATTTGCTCCTACAGATATGCTTCTGCAAAGGATTGGAAGATTATGGAGACATTCATCTACATTCAGGCCTATAGGAGCAAAACAGGAAGCTTGGATCATTGACGTGGATCTTGAAGAAGCACTTAGATCTGAAGGTAAAATTTTTGCTAAAAGTTCTTTTGTTTATTCTCCTTATATTCTTTGCAGATCCCTAGAAGTTTGGAAACACAGTTTAGTGAATGGAAAATTGACAGTTCCTTTCGACATAAGAAATCTTATAAACAAAACTTATGCTAACAGAAAAGAGACTGACGAAAATTTACAAAAAATGTACTGCGACTTATATGATGGAACTAATGCCAGAAAAGGTATCCGATCATTGAGAGCGCTTGCAAGAAGTGCAGTCGCAACATCAGGCATTGTTTTAAGCGAAGAATCTGCAATGACCCGCTATTCAGAAATGCCTGAAGTTCGACTTCTCATTGTCAGAGACTATATGTTGAAAGAAAACGTTACTGAACTTGAGTTATGTTCTGGTAATAAGGTAGCTATATTCAAAAAAGCAGATAAAAATGCACAGCAAACAAGAAATGTTGCTGTTGAAATAATGCTTAATACTGTTAAATGCAGAGAAAGCCTTGCACCAACGCAGTTGAGCATAAGGCGAGTGATAGAATTAGGATTAGATAATTATTTCTATGTTGGAGATAAAAAAGATCCTGAAAGGGCATCAAGAATATGTATTATGGTTCAAAAAAAATCAGGATGTCTTGATAATTTTAATGAATTTGCTGAAGACAAGTATCTTTACAAATATTCTTCAAAATTTGGTTTAGAGGTGATTAAAAGTGATGAACAATAATTCTTTTAATCTTATAGATGAAAAGTGGATCATAACTGTTGATTGTGGTCTGGTTAGTTTAAGACAGATTTTTACAGATAAATCAATAAAAAGACTAGGTGGTACAGTAATTGAAAAATTATCTGTTTTTAAGCTGTTACTTGCTATCGCACAGGCTGCTTACACTCCAGAAAATGATGACGAATGGTATAAATATACATCAGAAACAATGTCTTCAGTGATCTGTGATTACCTTGACAGATATCATGATCGTTTTTACCTTTTTTCGGAAAATCCTTTTCTTCAGTTTACTGAAATTAAAAATTTAGGAAAAAAAATCCTAAAACCGTATTCAACAATTCAACCTTATGTAGCATCTGGTAATAACACTATAAGAACTCAATCCGAAGTCTCATTTCATCTAGAAAATTCTGAAATTGCAAGACTGCTTGTGGCTCAGATGAATTTTGCTTTTGGAGGTAAGCAGGTAGATAACTCTATTGTTTTGACGGATGGATACAAAAAGTCAAAATCAGGTAAGGTATGAATTGGACTCAGTTATCTAGGTTACCTTTTCTCTTATTTCTTGGGGAAAAATCTTATTGATACCGTCCGCCTTAATCTTTTGACTAAAGAAAATGTCAAAGAAACAAATATGTTTCCTTCTGGAATTGGAGTTGCACCATGGGAAAAATTGCCAAAAGGTGAGGATGATGAGATTGCAAGAACTTATAAAGGCAGTCTTTTATCTCGTCTCGTAAGTCTTGGAAGATTTACCCTGATGGAAAAAGATGGATTGTATCTGACAGAAGGTCTTTTGTACCAGGATCATAAAGATGGAGTTGGTGACCCAGCCATAACTATGGATAAATCAAAAAAGGATATAAAAGTAATATGGGCAGACCCCGAAAAAAAACCTTGGCGTTCTTTTCCATCAATTTTGTCTTTTATCACTCTGACAGACAAGAACACTATATGTTATCAGCTTTACCTGTGCAGAAAAAGGTTTATTTCGTATAAAGGACTATCGGGGATTTGGTCTTGCGGACAGAAAGTATCAAGCAATTCAGGTGAGTTCAGAGTATCTGGACGCGATGAAGGAGTTGACAGTGTGGTCTTTTTTGATAGTGCAGATATTTTATCTGACAGTTGGTATGACATGTATTCAAGAGAAATTAGCTCCCTTGAAAAACTTGCATATGCATTGCAAAAATCAATTGAGGGGTATTTAGATGATTTAAACAAGAGTAAAGAGTCTGCAAAACAATCTATGAGAGGATTTTGGGAATGTATTGAACCATTCTCTGATGATATTGCAAACTATTGTGCTGATTCAGATCAGACAAGAAGAAAAAATCTAAGAAGACTTTTTTCTCAAATTGCTGTTCAGTGTTATGACGGTGCCTGTTCATGTGAAACAGCAAATCAATTTTGTGCCTGGTCAGAACACCGGCTTTCAACATATAAATATGAGCATGAAGGAGAATAAAAGTGACTCAAAAAGAAAGAAATAGTAGCTTTGTACAGTTTATCTGCAATTTATGCTCTCAAGACAAAGGATTAGCTGCTCATTTTAGGAGAGCGGATATGAAAACGGCAAATCCAGAAGTTATGACTACTCTTGTAAGGTTTGGTTTGGACATAACTAAAGATTCAGAATTTTTACCTTTTTGTTTAGTTGTGGCAGCTATTTCCAGAGATAAAAAATATGTAAATGGTTCATGTCCTTTTGCAAAAGCACTTGGAGCAGCTGAAAAAAATAATGTAACTAGCGATAAAAAGAATGATTCAAGGTTACGTAGGTTATTAGCTTGCGAGTCCTTAAAAGATATTTCATTGATATTAAGGCCAATTATGATGTTTGTTCAAAGCAGGCAACAGGAATGTCTTAATTATGTTGAACTGTTGGACGATTTATGCTCATTCAGATACGAGGATAGTCGGGAAAGAGTGAAAAGAAAGTGGGTGGTCCAGTTTTATTCTTCAGACAGTCAACAGCCTGAGAGGACAGATATATGACACATTATTTGACTCAGATTCTGATAACACCAGAGGTCATAGTAAAAGAAAGAGTAAGTGATTCTTATTCAATTCACAGAGTAGTATACGATCAGTTTGAGAAAAAAATTACTGAAAGTGACGAGATAAGACCTCTGCCTTTATGGGAAGAAAGTACAGAAGGAAATTTAAAAAAGATAGTCATCCTTTCAGCTGAAAAACCAATAGTTTCTGATGATGCTGTTTCACGCCATCTCACTTGTATTAGTTTTCCTGAAAAAATTTTTGAAAGTAAACATCATATTTTCAAAATAACAGTAAATCCGGTCATAAAAACAAATGGAAAGCAGGTGCCAATCAGAAACAGAGCAAATATAGCTGAATGGTTCTGTAAAAGAAGTGAAAACCATGGATTTAAGGTTAAAAAGGAAAGTTTAGTTGTGGATAGTGTGCATGCTGATATTTTTTCAAAGAAGGGGCATAAGGTAACTATTTGTAAAGCAAAAATCACAGGTGAACTTGAGGTAACTGATCTTAGCAAGTTCAGACAAGCAGTTTTCAAGGGAATTGGAAGAGAAAAAAGCTTTGGTTGTGGCTTGTTGCTTGTAATTCCAAAGGTTGAGTTTTGATAGAAATTTTTTAAATATCAAAGGATATTATTATGAATAAGTTAAATAATTTAAAGATTGAATTCCATATTTTACAGTCATTCCCTGTAAGCTGTTTAAACCGTGACGATGTCGGTTCTCCAAAAAGCGCCATGATCGGAGGAGTAAATCGTGCAAGAGTAAGCTCTCAATGCTGGAAAAGGCAGGTACGACAGGTAATGCATGATTTAGGTGTAAAGTTAGGTACCAGAACAAAGAATTTGGCTTCACTCTTACAGAGAATTATGCAAGATCAAGGAGCAACTGAAGAGCAGAGCAAAGATTGTGCTGAAAAAATATCTAAATTGATATCGGACGATACGCTAATTTTTATATCAGATCATGAGTTATCAGTCCTTGCTGATAAGGCAAGGTCAAAAGGTTATATTTTAAAAGATAAAGAAGAGTCTAAAAAGGAAAGTACAAAAGGAACAAAAAAAGATAAAAATGACCAATTTTCAAAAGAGGTCAAGGCACTATTAAAGAATAATGAAAATACTGATGCACTTGATATAGCACTTTTTGGAAGAATGGTTGCAAAAGCTCCTTATATGAATGTAGAAGCTGCGTCTTCATTTAGTCATGCTATTTCAACCCATGCAGTTACAACTGACGTGGATTATTTCACTGCTTTGGATGACCTTTCAAAGGATGAAAATGGAGCAGCTCATTTAGGAACTGCTGAATTCAATTCTGCAACATATTACCGATATGTATGCCTTGATTTGGGAATCCTTGCACATAATCTTGGTTTGGAAAATATACATGATGATCTGGATTCTATAAAAAAGGCTGTTGAAACTTTTGTTAAAGCTTTAGTAATAGCTGTCCCTACAGCAAGACAAAATACCATGTCATCTTCATCTGTATGGGATTATGCAAAAATCCTGGTAAGAGAAGGTCAACCTTTACAAATGACTTTTGAGAAACCTGTTAGAGCTAAAGGTGAGGGGTATCTGAAACCAAGCATTGAAGCTCTAAATGAGCAACTAAAGTCAAAACAAAAATTACTTGGCTCTCTTTATTCATATAAAGCTGAATTAGAGTGGGGAATAAATGCAGATTATTCTGTAGATGATCTTATTTCTGGCATAGAAGGTGCTTTGTAAAAGATGAGCTATGTTCTTATGTGGCTTGAAGGTCCACTCCAAAGTTGGGGAGTGAACTCAAAGTATGGAAGACGCGATACTCTCCAATTCCCAACAAAATCTGGAATATTAGGAATAATTCTATGTGCAATGGGAAAGGGGGGAGAGCAGAAAGAACTGCTATCGTCTCTTTCTTGTACTGATTTGCAGGTAGACTGTTTCACCTCAGAATCATATAAACTATCTATGACATTAGAAGATTTTCATATGGTTGGAGCTAATTTTGATGAATCCGATCCATGGGAAACTTTATTTATCCCAAAAAAATCTGATGGGAAAAAATCTACAATTGGCGGTAAAAAGTTAACCTATAGATATTACATTCAAAATATGGCTTTTGCAGTGTATTTAGAAGTTCAAGATGTATTAGTCAATGAGGTCTGTGAGTCTTTAAAAAATCCTGTTTGGCCAATATTTTTAGGAAGAAAAAGCTGTGTTCCATCGGAACTCATTTTTCAGGGAAAGTTCTCTTCAAAGGATGAATGCATTCGAACAGCAAATAACATTGCATATGGAAAAGAAAGAATAAAATCTTTTAGTGTTTTACAGGAAGACGACTCAACAAAAGGAGATGTTCTGTCTCTGTCGGATGTCCCAGTCCAATTTGGGGAACATAAAAAATATAAAGAAAGATATGTGACCATTGTAAAGGCTGAAGAAAATGCAGGGAATATTTCTTAAGGTTTCAAGGGAACTTATTCCTCAGGTAAAGGACAAATACCCTTTTGTTTATCTAGAACACGGTCGCCTTGAAATTGATGACAGCAGTGTAAAGTGGATAGAAGCAACTGGGCATGTAATTAGTATTCCGTGCGCAACTGTGAATACTATTCTTTTGGGCCCAGGAACTTCAGTTACCCATGCTGCCATAAAAAGTATGTCTGAATCAAACTGTACTGTTTGCTGGATCGGTTCAGACTCTCTTTTGTACTATGCAACAGGTGAGACTCCGACAGCAAATACATACAATCTGAAAAAACAGATATCACTATATTCAAACTCCAAAAAAAAGCTGGAAACTGCAAGAACATTGTTTTCATTCAGATTCCCAGATCTTGAACTAAAAGAAAAATCTTTATCAGAAATGATGGGCATGGAAGGGTATAGGGTAAAAGAGTTATATAAAAAAGTTGCAGAAAAATACGAAATTCCTTGGGACGGAAGAAACTACATCCCAGGGAAAATAAATCTTAGTGATACAACCAATAAGATCCTCACCTGCTGTAATGTTGCTTTGTATGGAATACTTTTATCTGTAGTTCATGCATTAGGTTTTTCTCCAAGAATTGGTTTTATCCATTCAGGTTGTCCTTTACCTTTTGTTTATGACATAGCAGATCTGTATAAACCTGAAGTTTCTATTGATTTAGCATTTAAACTGACAAAAGAAATGGGAGGTGAATACATAAAAGACGTAGTGGCAGATGCTTTTAGAGAAAGATTATGTAATAACAACATTTTAGAAAGATCAGTAAAAGATATTGGAAAAATAATGGGAGTATGTTAAAAATGGTTGTCGTAGTTGCTGATCAGATACCTGATGCGGTTAGAGGAAAAATGAAACTATGGTTTATTGAATTAAAGCCAAATGTTTTTGTTTCTGGAATCAATGATCATGTAGCCAAAAAGGTTGTAAATTACCTTTTTTCTAAATCTCCTTTTCTTTCAGCAATGACATTGGTTATCAGCACAAGTGAAGCACCTGGATATAAAATATTTTCTTTAGGAAATCCAAAGAAAAAAGTGGTAGAGATAAGTGGTCTTCAGTTAATTACAAATAGATTGCTGTGATATAAAAGTTCTTTAAAAATTTGTATGTAAATCATAATGTTATAAAAATCAGTCTTTTCTAATATCTTGATATATAATATTATTTTTGTTAAGTGTCTTCCCCACGTTGTGGGGATGTTTCTACATTGTCAAGAAATAAATTGTAAATAAATTAGTCTTCCCCACGTTGTGGGGATGTTTCCTATTTGATACATACGGCTTATCTGATACATTTGTCTTCCCCACGTTGTGGGGATGTTTCTATCCACCATACCAGCCAGCTTATTTGCTAGTTGTCTTCCCCACGTTGTGGGGATGTTTCTTAACATAAGTGCTATCGTATGCGTGATGACTTGTCTTCCCCACGTTGTGGGGATGTTTCTATTCGCTCTCTTAAGACTGGTAATTTGGAAGAGTCTTCCCCACGTTGTGGGGATGTTTCCGAGACTGACGAGACCACATGCGATTGATACCTGTCTTCCCCACGTTGTGGGGATGTTTCCGAAGAAAACGACTCAGCAAGGAGTGCATAAATGTCTTCCCCACGTTGTGGGGATGTTTCCAATATAATTTGTCTTATAAGAATTAGAATAGTGTCTTCCCCACGTTGTGGGGATGTTTCTCAGCTTTGTGTAGCCTCATACTGGAAGGTGACGTCTTCCCCACGTTGTGGGGATGTTTCCTTTAATTTAAGCTCAAGAAAATCTTTTTCCTGGTCTTCCCCACGTTGTGGGGATGTTTCCTATTTAAGTAAGTTAGCCGATATGCCTATAAAGTCTTCCCCACGTTGTGGGGATGTTTCCAGTTATCGTGACAGTAAAACAAGCCAGAAACGGTCTTCCCCACGTTGTGGGGATGTTTCTCTCAACGAAGGCCTATACGACGACTCTGTAGGGTCTTCCCCACGTTGTGGGGATGTTTCTATCCTTTCTCAAGTTTTGTCACTCTCACCTACGTCTTCCCCACGTTGTGGGGATGTTTCTTTGAATCGTAAAACATTTTACTCATATCTTTAGTCTTCCCCACGTTGTGGGGATGTTTCTCTCGATTTGATTTCTATTGGCCGGCCTTAGCAGTCTTCCCCACGTTGTGGGGATGTTTCTCTCAACGAAGGCCTATACGACGACTCTGTAGGGTCTTCCCCACGTTGTGGGGATGTTTCTATCCTTTCTCAAGTTTTGTCACTCTCACCTACGTCTTCCCCACGTTGTGGGGATGTTTCTTTGAATCGTAAAACATTTTACTCATATCTTTAGTCTTCCCCACGTTGTGGGGATGTTTCCCTCTTAACAAACAACACAAAATCTTCTTTTATGTCTTCCCCACGTTGTGGGGATGTTTCCCTATGTAGCTCATTTCTGAACGCTAGATTTACGTCTTCCCCACGTTGTGGGGATGTTTCTTTTGATAGGCTAGAGCATTACCTTGCTGATTCGTCTTCCCCACGTTGTGGGGATGTTTCTCCTAGAAGGGTCAGATATAGCAGTAATAAAAAGTCTTCCCCACGTTGTGGGGATGTTTCTGTACTATAATTCACACAGTCATTTGAAGTGAAGTCTTCCCCACGTTGTGGGGATGTTTCCAAAGCTACCAAAGCTCATTTTTTAAGTGAATTGTCTTCCCCACGTTGTGGGGATGTTTCTACACTAAAGGAGTATTTTACTGCACTGCTCAGTCTTCCCCACGTTGTGGGGATGTTTCTTTTATCATCAGCATTATTAGTAGGAGTAGATAGTCTTCCCCACGTTGTGGGGATGTTTCTCACGTAGCTCTTGTCGAAGAGGGCAGAGCCGGGTCTTCCCCACGTTGTGGGGATGTTTCTTATAGATTGAAAATGCCCTTAACAGGAACTTTACTTTCCCCTCAAAGTTGGGGAGTATTTCTCTACGAGAGTAGAAATTCTAAAGTGCCTTAACTCATTTTCCACATTGTTTGGCTGAACATAACAGTTCTTTATGTTTTTACCTTGTTATAATTAATTTAAGCACGGATTTCATATTTTAAGAGTTGTCATGTAAAATACATCAATAATTTAATTTTTAGCTTTTAGAACTAGAAAACATATGACTGAGAAGTTACAGAAAATTTTATCCCGTGCAGGAATTGCTTCACGCAGAGCTCTTGAGCAGATGATTGATCAGGGCAGAGTTACCGTAAATGGCAAAATGGCAACTATCGGTGACAGATACGAAGCAGATGACATTTTAGTTAAAATTGACGGTAAGGTAGTATTAACACCTGACAGTCAAAAAGTATCTTGCAGAGTCTTAATGTATCATAAGCCTGAAGGTGAGCTTACTACATTATCAGATCCTGAAAACAGACCAACAGTATTCGACCATATTCCTAAGCCTCCAACTGGTCGCTGGATCTACATTGGTCGTCTTGATATCAATACCTCAGGTTTACTCTTATTTACCACCGACGGTGAATTAGCCAATGCACTGATGCATCCTAAATATGAAGTTGAGCGTGTATATGCTGCACGTATCTATGGTGAAGTGTGTGAAGAGCAAATCGATCAGTTAACCCAAGGCGTAATGTTAGAAGATGGTAAAGCTCGCTTTAACAAAGTTACTTACGTAGGTGGTGAAGGACGTAACGCCTGGTACCACGTAACCTTAAAAGAAGGACGTAAGAGAGAGGTCCGCCGTCTTTGGGAAGCTGTAGGGCTTAAAGTTTCTCGTCTTATCAGAATTAAGTACGCAGGTATCGATCTTGATCCTGACTTAAAGACAGGACAGTTCAGAGAACTTACCTTAAATGAATTAAATCGTTTAAGAAAAGCTGTTCATTTAGAGCCAGTTGAAGAGTTGGCTCCTGCATTAGACTTAAATGCCTCATCTTCAAATAAAGGAAGAAAAGCTACAAAAGCTCCTGTAAGGAATACTGTTTCATTTAATTCTTCGAAAGAAGAAAATGATGATAAGTCTTCAAGAAGATCTCCATACGGTAAGCCACTATCTCGTCCTGCAAGAGGGGATAAGTCAGCTTTCCCTAAGAAAGGTAAATCTTTTGGTGAGAACAAAGGAAGAAAGTTCTCACAAGATTCTTCATTTGATAAAAATGACAGAAGAAAGACTTTTACTAAAGATGATTCTTCAAGAAAGTTTGGTTCTAAGTCAAACAACTCTGAAAAGCATTTCGTATCACATACAAATCTGCGCTCTGAGAAAGAAGGTCAGTCTTTTAACAAAGGCTATGCTGTAAAGAGCAGAGGCAGTGCTGTATCAAAGTCTTCTTTTGTAAAGCCAAGAAGAACAAATAGAGGTTCTTACTAAGCTTAAGAGCTTTCTTTTAAGAGATAATCGTGAAGGCGGATATTTATGAATGAGCTTTTAAATTTTGAGATATTTTCAAATGAAGAGCTTGTAGCAAAGGTAACCGCCTTTTCTTCACGAGGACATGATGTCTATGATTTTAGCTATGTTCCTTCTTGGATAGAAAAAGGCTATTCTCTAGATCCAACATTGTATTTCACTTCTGATATTCAACATGTCCAAGTTCTTCCTCCTTGCTTACAAGATATATGTCCAGATCGATGGGGAAGGTTAATACAAAAAAGAAAGTTAGGTTACACTCCTTCTTCAACTGAGCATTTGCTTGGTGTAAGCGATTATTTTCGAATGGGCGCTTTACGAATCAAAGTCAATGGTAATTTTGTTGATGATTCTACGGATAGACCAAAGTTAACAAGTTTAAATGAGTTAATCGAAGCTTCTAGACAAGTAGAGCTTGGTAATACGAGTGATCATGATATAAATTTACTGTTTGCTCCAAGTGGCAGTTTAGGAGGAGCAAGACCAAAATGTTGTGTAGTAGATAAAGGTCAACTTTTTTTAGCTAAGTTTCCATCAATAAACGATCAAGATATTCAGTTGTCAAAGTGCGAGAAAGTATATTTAGATTTGGCAAAAGAAGCTGGTATCAAAGCTTGTTCATCTAAAGTTATTGAATCGAAGTTTGGAGATGTTCTTCTTTTACCAAGGTTTGACCGAAACACAAATAACACCAGAATTCCTTTTATGTCTGCAATGACGGCTCTTGGATTGTCAGAAAATGATGAGTTGGATAATTACAGCTATGTAGATCTTGCAATGTCAGATTTCATGACGTCAAAAGAACAAAAGCAAGAATTATTCAGAAGAATGCTCTTTAATGGACTTTTGGGAAATACAGATGACCATTTGAGAAATCATGGTTTTTTACGTATCAATGGAGAATGGCAATTATCTCCAGCCTACGACCTAACACCGAATACAGTTCCCTACAATAAACAACACCACGCATTATGTTTTATTGAAGGTAAAGATTTACCATCATTAGCTTTATTTAATGATATAAAAGATTATTTTGAGGTTGATGACAAGCTTTTCAAATCAATGTTACTTGATATGAAGAATGCTCAAGCATTATGTCTATCTCTTCTTAAGAAGAATAAAGTTTCACAGGACAACATAAAATTGCTTGAAAACAATTTTGAGCACGAAGATTTTGAAAAGCTAAAATCCATTGTTTAGCTGTCATATCTATCAATTTGAAGCAAAATAATGCACCTATTGCAATTGTGCTATGCTAATTCGTTGTTTCAACTGTAATATATAGCAAAGCATTCGATGTTACTTCACATAATTAATACATGTTGTTAACATTTGTTGCTTATAATTGCTATATTTACATCGTTATACATACTTTTGATTTTATTTGAGAAATTAAAACTTAAAATGAACGCAGACCCGACTGTCTTTAGTCACACATTTCTATCTGATTTCTTTTTCAACTCATTTTTACAGCTAGGAGCTTACTGATATGCAAGATCAAGCTCTAGCTCATCCAACTTTAATATTTGATATGCTGTGGGTATTAGATCCTACAGCCTGGTTAGGTTTGTTAACCTTAACAGCTATTCAGGTTGTTTTAGGTATTGATAACTTACTATTCATTGCTATTCTGTCAGCAAGACTTCCAGCAAGACAAGGTAAGACTGCTCGCTACATCGGTTTAGGTGGTGCTTTAATCATCAGAATTATCTTGATGATCTTCGCCGCTTACGTAATGGCAATGTCAGAGCCATTGTTCACAGTCTTTAACTTTGACGTTTCAGTTCGAGACTTAATGATGTTCTTAGGTGGTGCTTTCTTGATATACAAATCTACAGAAGAGCTTCATTCAAAGTTAGAAGACCAAAGCAATGAAGAGTCTGTTTCTGTAAGCAAGTCAGCAGGCCATTCATTTGTTATTGTAGCCACACAGATTATGATCCTAGATGTACTCTTCTCAGGTGATTCAATCATCACCGCAGTTGGTATGACCAATCATGTTTACATCATGATCATAGCTGTAACTATTGCTATGGCATTATTGATGTGGGCTTCAGGCTTTATTGCAGTCTTTGTTTCAAAGCATCCTACAGTAGTTATATTGTGTTTAGGCTTCCTGTTGCTTATCGGTTTCAGCCTGATTATGGAATCATTCCATATTGAAGTACCAAAGGGATACTTATACTCAGCAATTGGCTTCTCATTGTTAATCGAGATCTTCAACCAGGCCTCAAGAAAGACTGTTTTGAACTTAAAGCACTCTAATAACATGCAGGCCCGTCAGGTAGCAGCTCATCTGGTCTTAAGACTGCTAGGCTCAAAAAATGACGACGATGTGCATTCAATTAAGGAAGCTATTGTTTCACGTCCTAGTGCCTATGTCTTTAACAAGCAGGAAAAAGAGATGGTATCTCGTGTTCTTGAAATGTCATCACTGCCTGTAAAGGCTGTAATGACAGCAAGAACTGATCTGCAAACAATTAAAGTTGATGGCTCAAAAGAGTACATCTTAAACAAGGCATTATCTTGCACTAAGTCATTATTGATTGCTTACAGAAGCGGTCACAAAGATCAGCCTTTAGGTTTTGTTTCAAGAGCAGATGTTTTAGGCCTTTTTGTCGAAGACAAGGTTGATGTTGCCCACATGGAAAAGATTGTCCAGGAGCCTTTATATCTTCCGCAAACAATTAACATCTTAAGTGCCCTAGATCAATTTAGGCAGTCAAAGAAATACTTTGGATTTGTCTTTGATGAGTTCGGAGGTTTTGAAGGTATTGTTACTGTTCATGATGTGGTTGAAGAGATCACAGGTGAGATGCCTGAAAAGAGTGAAACTCCAGAGATTGTACGTTTTGGTAAAGATGGTAAGTCATTTAGAGTAGATGGTGATGCTATCTTACCTGATGTTGCAAGAATAACTGGTTTAGACTTACCTCCATCAGAGCATTATCAGACTATTGCAGGTTACGTTTTAGACAGATTGCAGAGAGTTCCAAAGCAAGGCGAAACTTTAGATGTTGGTGACTGGAAGATTGAAGTTTTCAGCGCTGATGCAACTGCAATTAACGTCTTAAAACTCTATAGGATAAAGTAGGAAAAAACTTGATTTTTATCCTTACTTTTGCTATAAATAAAGGGCTTGAAGCTGATAGCGTTTCAAGCCTGTTCAAGTGTGAGCTTGAACCTTCAGTAATAAACGAGTTTATTACTGATAGATATAGTGGAACTTCATAAAGAAAGGGACCCTAGTTGAGGTCCTTTTTTTGTGTTTAAAATTAAATAAATTGAGGTACTAATGGCAGGAACCATTGAAGAGAAAGTAGCAGAGCTAGTAACTCCTCTGGTGGAGTCTATGGATCTTACTGTATGGGGTATCAGATTCCGTGGCGGTAATGATCATGCGATGTTGCAGGTGTTTGTTGATTCTGAGCAAGGTGTAAGCGCAGATAAGTGTGGCGAGTTAATGGATGTATTATCTCCTGCTTTAGATGCAGCTGACATTATCGCTCCTAAATATACACTTGAGGTATCTTCACCTGGTCTTGACAGAATTTTGTTCACACTTGAGCAAGCTAAGGCTTATACAGGTAAAACTGTAAAAGCTGAACTTAGAATTCCTACTCAGGGCAGACATAAGCTTCAAGGTACTTTAGATGAAGTAACTGATGATGGCATGCTGAAGATTAACGATAAGATCTCAGGTCTTATCGAAGTTGCATTCTCAAATGTATCTACAGCACGTGTTGTCCCAGAGTTTCCAACTAACAACAAAAAAGCTCCTAAAAGCGGATCATAGAGAGGTCTTAAATTAAAAATGGGTAAAGAGATCATTGCCATCGCAGAGGCACTATCAAACGAGCGTGCTATTCCTAGAGATAAGATTTTTGAAGCTTTAGAGACTGCATTAGCAACTGCAACCAAGAAAAAGTATCCGGTTGATATTTTAGTTCGTGTTGTAATTGACAAGAAAGACGGCTCATATGACACCTTCCGCCGTTGGGAAGTAGTTGATACTGACGGTCCACTAGAGAAGCCTGCTCAGGAAATATCACTTGCAGCAGCCGCTGTTGACCATCCTGGTATTAAAGCTGGTGATATTGTTGAAGAGCAGATCCCTTCTGTTGAGTTTGACCGTATTACAATTCAGACAGCAAAGCAGGTTCTATCTCAGAAAGTTAAAGATGCTGAGCGCGAGCAGGTTGTAGCAGAGCAGCGTGACAGAATCGGCCATGTTGTTAACGCAACCGTTAAAAAGCAGACTCACGACATCATGGTTTTAGATTTGGGCAACAATGCTGAAGCTGTTCTAAAGCGTGAGCAGATCATTCCTCATGAGACCTATGGTCGCGGTGACAGAGTTAAAGTTTTATTACAGGATATCCGCACTGAGCCAAATCGCGGTCCTCAGATCATCTGTTCAAGAACTTCACCTGATTTCTTAAAAGAGTTATTCAGAATTGAAGTACCAGAGATTGGTGAAGATGTAATCGAAATCATGGGCGTAGCTCGTGATCCAGGTTCACGTGCAAAGATCGCCGTAAGATCAAAAGACAGAAGAATCGATCCTCGTGGCGCATGTATCGGTATGCGTGGCGCTCGTGTAATGGCTGTATCTAACGAGCTGTCAGGTGAAAAGATTGACGTTGTTTTATACGATGAGAACTTAGCTCAGTACGTAACTAATGCTATGGAACCTGCTGAAGTATCACGTATTATCATCAACGAAGATGATCACACTATCTTAATTGCTGTAGCTGAAGAGAACTTAGCTTTAGCAATCGGTAGAAACGGTCAGAACGTACGTTTAGCTTCACAGCTTATCGGTTGGGATCTGAAGGTTATGACTGAGAAAGAACTTGAGTCTAACATTCAGCAGGAAGTAGGTAAGGTAGTAAAGCTATTTGAAGATTCTTTAAATGTTGATGAAGAGTTCGCAACTGCTCTGTCAGATGCAGGCTTCACCACCTTAGAAGAAGTTGCATACGTTGAACCAGAAGAGCTTTTAGCTATCGATGGTATGGATGAGGAAACAGCAACTCAGTTACAGGAAGTAGCAAGAAAGGCTGTTGAGAATAAAGAAAATGCTGAAACTGCTGAAGCTATCGCACAGCTGTCATCATTAGACGGTATCGATAAAGAGTTAGCAGTTAAGTTAGTAGCTCACGGTATCAAGTCAGGTGAAGATCTTGCAGATCAGGCTACCGATGATTTAACTGACATCGAAGGCTTAGATGAGAAGAAAGCTGGTGAAATCATTATGGCAGCTCGTAATGAGTACTGGTTCAAAGAAGAAAACAAATAATACAGGAAGACTTGAATGATGAATGAAGAAAATCAGGGCAATGCACCAAAGCGTATGTCTTTAAAGAAGAAGTCTTCTGGCACTATGACTTTGCAGAATGCAGGCGGTGCTAAGAAAGTTCAGGTTGAAGTTCGTAAAAAGAAATTTAACTTCGACCCTAAAGAGCGTAAGGCTCAGTTGGAGCAGGAAGCTATTGCTAAGCAAAAGGCTGAAGAAGAGGCTAGAAAAGCTGAAGAGGCTCGTAAGGCCGAAGAAGCTAAAAAAGCTGAAGAAGCTCGCAAGGCTGCAGCTGCTAAAGCTGAGGCTGACAAGAAGGCTAAGGAAGCTGCTAAAGCTGCTGCTGTTAAGGCTCAGCCAAAGCCAACTCCTGCTCCTCATAAAGAGAAGCATGAGGATAAGGCAACTGAAGAGTTACGTCGTGCTCAAGAAGAGCAACAAAAGCGTAAGTCTGAAGAAGAGTCAAAGAGACTTGCTGAGCAGGCCAGAAAGTTAGCTGAAGAAAACGAGGCTCGTTGGGCAGCAGAAGAAGAGGCTCGCTCTCACGAGAATGATGACGACGATTCAACAACTTCTCAGTATGTTCGTGAAGCTGAGGCTCGTCAGGAGCGTGAGGCTGAAAACAGAGGCCGCCACCGCGACAGAAATGGTGACAGACGTTCAGCTAAGCGCTTTGAAGAGAATGAGCAGAATTCAAACAATCGCCGTCAGAAAGGCGGTAAAGGTGGTAAGAGCGTAAAGGGTGCTGCAAAATTAAATCAGCAGCAACACGGCTTTAACCGTCCTGCTGTTCCTGTAAACCGTGATGTTGAGATCGGTGAGACCATCACTGTAGCTGAATTAGCAGCTAAGATGGCCGTTAAGGCAACTGAAGTTATCAAGACCTTAATGAAATTAGGTGAAATGGTAACTATCAACCAGGTTTTAGATCAGGCAACAGCTCAGCTAGTTGCTGAAGAAATGGGACACAAGGTAATTCTGCGTAAAGAGAATGAACTTGAAGACGAGTTATTAAACGGCAACAAGGATTCAAAAGCAGAGGCAACTCCTCGTGCTCCTGTTGTTACCATCATGGGTCACGTTGACCATGGTAAGACCTCTTTACTTGACTACATCAGAAAGTCAAAGGTAGCAGTAGGCGAAGCTGGTGGTATTACCCAGCGTATCGGTGCTTATCATGTACAGACTCGTAATGACGGTATCACCTTCTTAGATACCCCAGGTCACGCAGCATTTACTGCAATGCGTGCTCGTGGTGCTCAGTGTACTGATATTGTAGTTTTAGTTGTAGCAGCAGATGACGGTGTAATGCCTCAGACCTTAGAAGCAATTCAGCATGCTCAGGCAGCTAAGGTTCCTATGATTGTTGCTATCAACAAGATGGATAAGCCAGGTGCAGACCCTCAGAGAGTTATCAATGAGTTAATGCAGCACAGTGTTATCCCTGAGTCAATGGGTGGTGAAAACCAGTTCGTTGAAGTTTCAGCTAAGACCGGTATGGGCGTAGATGATCTGTTAGAGGCTATTACTCTACAGGCTGAAGTTTTAGAGTTAAAGGCTGTTCATGATGGTATGGCTGAAGGCGTAACCATTGAGTCTCGTCTTGATAAAGGTCGTGGTCCTGTAGCAACAGTTCTTGTGCGTTCTGGTACCTTAAAGAAGGGAGACATTATCCTTTGCGGTCTGCAGTACGGTCGTGTTCGTTCAATGAGAAACGAAAACGGCAAGGAAGTAACCGAGGCTGGTCCTTCAATCCCTGTTGAGGTATTCGGTCTGTCAGGTGTTCCTGCAGCAGGTGACGAGGTTACCGTTGTAGCTGATGAAAGAAAGGCTCGTGAAGTTGCTTTATTCCGTCAGGGTAAATACCGTGAGTTAAAGATTGCAAAACAGAAGAGTGCACAGTTAGCTTCTATGTTCAAGGAGAGCAATGCTTCAGAGTTGAAGGTTGTTCTAAAGGCTGATACTCAGGGTTCTGTTGAAGCTATTTCTGATGCTCTGCTAAAACTTGGTAACGAAGAAGTGCAGGTTAAGATTATCGGCTCAGGTGTTGGTGGTATTACCGCAAACGACGCAACCTTAGCTGCTGCTGATGGTGCTGTTGTAATCGGCTTTAACGTTCGTGCTGATGGTCCTGCCCGTCAGGTAATCGATTCAGAGTCAGTTGACTTACACTACTACAGTGTTATTTACGACTTGATTGATGATGTGAAGAAGGCTATGTCTGGTCTGCTCAAGAAAGAGATCAGAGAAAACTTCATCGGTTATGCTGAAGTTCGTGAAATCTTCCGTCACCCTAAGTATGGTGCAATCGCAGGCTGTATGGTTGTTGAAGGCGTCGTAAAGCGTTCAGCACCTATCCGTGTGCTGCGTGACAATACCGTTATCTTCGAAGGTGAGCTTGATTCATTACGTCGTTTCAAGGATGACGTATCTGAGGTTAAGCAGAACAACGAGTGCGGTATCTGTGTTAAGAACTACCAGGATGTTCGTGTAGGCGACCGTATCGAGTGCTTCGAGAAGGTTGAAGTTGCACGTACTCTTGATTAAAGGAAATTATGCCAAGAAGTTACGGTAGAAATGAAAGAGTTGCAGCAGCTGTAAGACGTGAGCTTGCAGATGTGCTGCAAAATGAGCTTCATGATCCTCGTGTGAAGAATGCAACTATCACTGAAGTTGATGTTTCACCTGATCTTAGAAATGCTCGTGTTTACATTTCTTTTTTAACAGATAAAAAAGAAGAAATTGATGCTGCTATGAAAGGCTTAAAGAGTGCTAAAGGCTTTTTACGTTCACAGTTAGCTTCAAGACTAAACTTGCGTTATATGCCTGATCTTGATCTGCGTTATGATTCATTACTCACGGAGTCAATGAAACTTGATGCTCTGATTGCTAAAGGCTTAAACAAGAACTAGTCTGTATACATACAGAAAGGTACCCTGAATCATAAAAAGTTCAGGGTATTTTTTTTGAGGTAGAGGAAAGTGTTTTAATTTCGATGAGCAATGAAAGGAGTTGTTAAAAGTGCTTTTCCAAGCCTGCTTATTTGCATCCCCAGTTAGCAGTGCTTCTGCTGTGGATTGTATAAGCAACAGGAAAATGTCTGTTTGTAATAGGACTTAACAATATTTAGTGGGAACATTTGCTTGTCTGACTAAATAGCACCCTTTGTCCTTGGGGTAAGCTATAAGTTTATCGTAGTAATCTGTTCCCATTTAAGTCAAACGTTCCATATTGTCGAGAAAATAAAACTTAGTATGACGTGGTTCAAGTTGTAATTGAGCTCAAGAAGTTCTTCTGCAATGATGTTAACTTCTTTGATAAGTCCATCAATTGTAGGCATCTTAGCAATCAATCATGGAAGATCTGGACTTTTGCACCAATAAACCTTATTTTCATTATCTTTATGAATAACAACCCTAAAAGTTAGTGTAAAGCCGAATTTGTAGGCAATTTTCCAAAAGGGGTAGTCCAATACGGTAGTTCATATCTCCTAACAGTTAGCATAAGTATAGATTAATTATCATGTCAAATTATGATCGTTTATACAGCTTTTTATCGGTAAGTTCTGTAACTTTGAAAAAGACGTAAGCAGAATGTACAATAGAGGCTTGAATAATATAATTTTAGGAGAGAGTCGTGGTAGCTTCAATGGTACAGCAAAAGCCAATTAAATCAGCTGTAATTGTATCTAAAGTATATAAGCGTCCAGTGTCTGGAGCTATCAGAGATATTGCCTCAAAACTAACCAAATTAGGTGTAAAAGTATATCTTGAGGCTAATACATCTGTAGGCTTTAATATTCCTGAAATTGAAAGTATTACCCGTCGTCAGATGCGAGATCTTGACCTTATCATCGTTGTAGGTGGAGATGGCTCTGTTTTAGGTGCAGCCAGAACCTTAGTAGATTTGAAAGTTCCAGTATTAGGTATTAACCGCGGACATTTAGGTCTGCTTACCGATGTCAATCCTGACAATCTTGATGAGAGCTTAAAAAAGGTTGTAAAAGGCTACTACTCATTAGAGGACAGAACCATGATTGATGTTCGTGTCTCTCGTGATTCTGAAGATGGAGTAGGTGAGTTAATCGGTCAGTCATTAGCAACTAACGAAACCGTTATTCACTCAGGCACCATGGCTCATATGATGGTGTTTAGAGTAACTATTGATGGTACCTATATGTACACCCTAAGAGGTGACGGTATTATCGTCAATACACCTACAGGCTCAACTGCATATTCATTATCAGCAGGTGGTCCTATTATTGAACCAAATCTTGATGTTCTGTCACTAGTGCCAATGTTCCCACAGTCACTAAACTGCTCTCCTATTATCATTCCAGGAAAATCAGAGGTTAGAATCGACTTTGAATGTCCTGATGATATGGCAGAGTTAATTGCAATCAACTGTGATGGTCAGGTAACCATGAGAGCTGATACTAAAAGCTCTGTACTTATAAGACAGCATCACATACCTTTGACACTTATTCACCCTCAAGGTTATGACTATTACAGCCTGTTACGTCAGAAATTAGGCTGGGCTCAAAGTCTTGTTTAGGACCAAACTTTCAGTTTGAGTCTGTTTTTGGAGTAGTTATGCTTGAACAATTAATCGTAAAAGACTTTGCTTTAAGTGATAAAAATACCCTTGATTTTCATAGTGGCATGACCTGTATTACAGGTGAAACCGGTGCTGGTAAATCATTAACTGTAGATGCTTTATCTATGCTCTTAGGTGCAAGAGCAGATGCTATGTGCGTAAGAACAGGCTGTGCTAAAGCTGAGCTTGATGCGGTGTTTTCAATTGAGAACAATCAGGCTGTTATCGATTTTCTAAACGAGCGTGAGCTTACAGCAGAGGATAACACTCTAATGCTCCGCCGTGTTATAGGAGCAGATGGTAAGTCAAAGTCTTATATTAACGGCTCTCCTTGTACTTTAGCCTTACTAAAAGAGCTAGGCTCTTACATTGTGGCAATTCACGGACAGCATGCAAGCATTAAGCTTATTGATAAGAACAATCAGCTATCCTTAGTAGATAGCTTTGGCAGATTAAAAGACAAAGTTGAAGCTGTAAAACTATCCTTTGATAAATATAATAAGAACCGTCAGCATTTGCAGGAACTAGCAGACGAGCAGTTAGCTGGCGCTCAGACCTATAAGACCTTACGTTATGAATTAGACTTATTAAATAAGCTTGATCTGCACGAAGGCGACTATGAGCAGATAAGCTCAGATTATGATGCCCTGCAGCATCAGACACAGGCATCAGATGCTGTAGCTTTAGCTCAAGGTGTGCTTGAGAACGAAGAGCACAACATCATTGATATCATTTCTGCAAGAATTACCGATTTATCAAAAGTAGCTGTCTTTGCTAAAGACAGTATCGATCCTATTGTTGCAGATCTTTCAACTGCTTGTGAGCATTTGGATTTAGCTCGTGAAAAGTTAGATTCACTTACCTTAAAGGCAAATCCTGCTTTAGTTGAAGAGTTATCTGACAAACTCTCAAAATGCCACGAATTAGCTCGCCGTTTTGAGATAAAGCCAAACGAGCTTTATAAGATTAAAGACAAGTTAGAAAAAGATATAGAGCACTTTTTATCTTTAAAAGAGCAGATAGCATCATTAACTGCTAACGTTAAAAAGTTAAGAGATGCCTATGAGACAGAAGCTAGAGAGTTATCAGACTTAAGAGCAAAAGCTGCTAAAAAGATGTCTCAGGATGTAACTTTAAAGATTAGAACCTTAGCAATGCCAGATGGCGTGTTTGAGGTTAAAGTAACTCGTGATGAGACTATAAGACCTAGAGCTACAGGTCGCGACAATGCTGAATTTTTGTTCTCAGCAAACCTAGGAGAAGCACCAAAAGATTTAGGTGCTGTAGCCTCAGGTGGTGAGTTATCACGTCTTGCTTTAGCAATTGAGGTTTTAACCTCACGTAAAGGCTCGACACAGACATTGATCTTTGATGAGGTTGATACTGGTATCTCAGGTCGTACGGCTTCTGCTGTAGGTGAGCTGTTACACCTTTTAGGTAAGGATGTGCAGGTAATTACCGTAACTCATTTACCACAGGTTGCAGCTGCTGCTGATCATCAGCTCTTAGTCTCAAAATCTCAGCTAGGGCAGAATGTAGTCTCAAATGTATCTGAGCTTGATAATGATGGTTGTGTCGAGGAAATCTCTCGTATGATGGGCGGTAACGTTGTAACAGAAGCTACTCGTCAAAGCGCTCAAGCGCTGTTAAATAAAGCCAGTCAAAAAGCTTAATACAGGTAGCTTACGTGAAAAACAATACCGTCTTTGTAAAAGGAAATCTTAAGGTTCATATCCGCTGGGCTAATGTGACCGATGCTAGCAATATCGCTCGCCTTGAACTTAATGCCTCTCATTATGAGAATCGCAGGGAACCTTTTACCTTTACCCATCCTCAATTTACTGCACTATGGGAGAACCGTCTTTCTGATGAAAATTATCGGACAGTGCTTGCTTGTGGTGCAAAAAATCTCTATGGCTTCTTAACTTTTAAAAATGAAATAGAGTCAGGTAAAATTCTCGCACTGTATATCGATCCGCTTTATATGCGACTTGGAATAGGTAAACTCTTACTTCAGACAGCAGAACAGATGGTTAGAATGAAGGGCGGATCATCAATCGAAGTTGATGTGGAAGTGCTCAATAAAGGGGCAATCAGCTTCTATACCTCGTTACAATTTGCAAAAGTAAGTGTAAAATTAGACCACTTAATTGTTATGCGAAAGGAGTTTTATAATGCTTAAGGTTGGTATTGTAGGTTTAGGCGGACGCATGGGGCACGCACTGTGGGACTGCTGTTTAGGTCTTGATGGCGCAAAGGTTGTATGCGGCATTGATAAGAGCACCGATACACTACCATCAGGCTGCAATGTTGAAGTTGTAGATGAGCCTTCAAAACTGTCAGCAGCTCCTGACATGTTCATCGATTTCTCTCGTCCAGAGTGCTCATTAAATATTCTTGAATATGCAAAGCAGCATAACTGCAAAGTTATCTTAGGTACCACAGGTTTCGATTACGAGCAGCGCGATAAGATTAAGGAATACTCAAAGCATATTCCTATCGTTTTTGCTGCTAACTTCTCTGTTGGTGTTAACGTTTTATTAAACCTTGTTAAAAAGACAGCTCAGATCATGGCTGATGCTGATATCGAAATTGTTGAAGCTCACCACCGTTATAAGGTAGACAGCCCATCAGGCACTGCTTTAGCAATTGGCGAGGCAGCTGCTGAAGGTCGTCACGTAAATCTAAAAGACGTTATGGTAGCAGGTCGTAACGGTATTACTGGCGAGCGTATCTACGGTTCTATCGGTTTCTCATCAATCCGTGGTGGTGATATCGTAGGTGAGCATACTGCTATGTTCTGCTCAGAAGGTGAGCGCGTTGAGTTAAGCCATATTGCAACCTCACGTCAGACCTTCGCTCGTGGAGCATTCAGAGCTGCTCTATGGCTTGAGAACAAGAAACCAGGTTTATATGATATGAATGAAGTTTTAGGTCTGAATAAGGCTTAAGCTTACCTTTATTCATACAAAAGCCAGAACCTAAAATTGTGGTTCTGGCTTTTTCACATCAATACTTACATCAAAGAACTATCTTACATCTATTATTTCAATTACATTAAAGCCGCAAGAATACCTCCATCTACAGGGATCTCTGTACCTGTTACAAAGTCAGACAGAGGGGAAGCTAAGAATAAAGCTACTTTTGCTACATCCTCAGGTTCACCAATTCTGCCCATAGGAGTTCTGCCTACTAACTTTTGAGTAAGCTCTTTGTTGTTTAAAATGCCTTTGGTCATATCTGTTTTAATGTAGCCAGGAGCAATCGCATTTGACTGAATATTGTATTTTGCCCACTCTACAGATTGAGTCTTGGTTAACATCTTAATTGCACCTTTTGAAGCACTATAAGCTGCCATACCAGGACTGGTTACATCAGCTAAGATAGATGCAAGATTTATGATTTTGCCACCACCTTTTTCTTTCATCATCGGGAAGCATTTCTGGCTTAAATTAAAGGCAGCTGTAAGATTGGTATCTAGAACTTTATCCCAAAGCTCAATATCAGTAGTTTCAATAGAATTTGAGTTGGCAGTGCCTGCTGCGTTAACCAGAATATCAATAGAAATACCGTCAGCTTTAAAGCGCTTGAATACCTCTTCTACAGCAGTATTAGAAGTAATGTCACAAGGAACAGCAAATACTTCTTTACCTGTAGGATCTAACTCCTTTGCTGTGGTAGAGAGCTTGTCAGCACTCCTTGCCACGATATAGATCTTAGCTCCATTCTTATTTAGAATGCGGGCAATCTCTTTACCTATACCTTGACTTGCACCGGTAACTAGTGCGGTTTTGCCTTCAAGTAACATAAAAAGCTCCTTAGTTTTATTCTTATCTTTTCTAAAGTTTAGGTCAGATTTTGAGTATTTAAAGTGAAGTGATAAATCTAATGCTAATTTTGTTAGCTGTAACAAAGTTTTGATTTAATGGATTTTTTTTATTGTAAAAAGGTGCTATGGGAGGAATGAAATTGAAAAGACAGAGCCTAAATAAAAGTTAGTAGACATTTGTTTACTAACTTTAAAAAAGCCTTAAATGAGCTATACCTTAGATTATCAGCTCAGCTAAAGTCACACCTACAAAACAGGCACATGTAAGACCGATAAGTCTAGGTAGCATAAAAGAGTGGTTTAAATAGTATTTGCCAATCTTTGTTGTACCTGAGATATCAAAGTTTACAGTTGCAATATCTGAAGGGTAATTAGGAATAAAGAAGTAAGCATAAGTATCAGGCATTAACCCAATTAGAATTGGACTTAGCAGACCGATTGCTGCTGCAACTGGTATTAAGATTTTAGCAGTTGCTGCCTGTTAGTTTACTGCGATTGATACTTAAGACAGAATCTTTTTCAAGATCTTTACCTCTAAAGTTAGAGTATAAAGACAGTAAGAATACACCTACTAAGTTAGCAGGGATGTTTACAAGTAAGATCTTAAATAAGGTCAAATCCTCAAGTCCGGGAAGCGCAGCACATCTTTACCCAAATAACAGGATACTACAGCTGAAATAGGGGATGCTACAAGTCACATTTGAGAGGCTACAGAAGCTACTGTCATCGGTCTTTCAGGACGAATTTTATTCTTTAGCGCAATATCGCCAATGATAGGCATGATGGTATATACAGCATGACCTGTACCTAACATTAAGGTTAAAGCATAGGTAACCATTGCTCCAAAGAAAGTGATCTTTTTAGGATCTTTACGTAACACACGCTCTGCGTACTGCAACATACACTTAAGACAGCCTGAAGCTTCTAAGATAGAAGCACAGCTTACAACTGCGATGATGATAAGCATTACATCAACTGATGGAAGGTAGGAGGCATTCTTAATACAAATACTTCAATATATAAGTCTACGCCTGAGACTACACCCAGTCCCATACCGTCAAATCTGCTACCAATATGTAAGGTAGCAATTAAAAGTATAAATTCCGCTATGAGCATTTAATCAATTTTCTCAAAATTTTCAATTTTTCACAAAATGACGCGGAAATATATATAAATCTTCGAAATTGACAAAAAAAGCCCCAAAATAATCAATTTTGGGGCATTTTGAACTTAATTATTTAGAGGAGTAAATCTATTAGATTACACCCTGAGCAATCATTGCATCAGCTACTTTACGGAAGCCAGCGATGTTAGCACCTAATACTAGGTTGCCTTCAACACCGAATTCACGAGCGGTATCAGCAACGTTCTTGTACAGGTTGGTCATAATGGTGTGTAACTTCTGATCAACTTCCTCGAAGGTCCAAGCAGTCATACCAGCGTTCTGCTCCATCTCTAACTGAGAAGTTGCAACACCACCAGCGTTAGCAGCCTTTGCAGGACCGTAAGCAATCTTAGCCTTTAAGAACTGATCGATAGCACCTAAGGTTGAAGGCATGTTAGCACCTTCTGCTACAACCTTGCAGCCGTTAGCTAATAGGGTCTTAGCATCTTCCTCATTTAACTCGTTCTGAGTTGCGCAAGGGAAAGCACAATCTACGTTGTAAGTCCAAACCTGGTGTTTGCCTGCTGGGTACTTATCAACTGGAGTGTACTGAGCTGTTGGAACTAACTCTGCATAACGGGTTAAACGAGCACGCTCAACTTCCTTAACCTGCTTTAATACGTCTACCTTGATGCCATTTGGATCATAGATAGTACCGTTAGAATCTGATACGGTAACAGGAGTTGCACCTAACTGGATTAACTTCTCGCAGCAGTAGATAGCTACGTTACCTGAACCTGATACAGCGCACTTCTTGCCCTTTAATGAATCGCCACGATCCTTTAACATAGCATCAGTGAAGTAAACGGTACCGTAACCTGTAGCCTCAGTACGTGCTAAAGAACCACCGTAGGTTAAACCTTTACCAGTTAAAACACCTTCATAACGAGTGGTTAAGCGCTTGTAAGCACCGTACATGTAACCGATCTCACGACCACCAGTACCGATATCACCAGCAGGAACGTCGATAGTAGCACCAATGTAACGGTGTAACTGGATCATGAAAGCCTGGCAGAAACGCATGATTTCAGTCTCTGACTTGCCCTTAGGATCGAAATCAGAACCACCCTTTGCACCGCCGATAGGGGTACCAGTTAATGAGTTCTTTAAGATCTGCTCTAAACCTAAGAACTTTAATACGCCTTCATTTACAGTTGGGTGTAAACGGATACCACCCTTGTAAGGGCCAATTGCTGAATTGAACTGTACACGGTAGCCCTTGTTAACCTGAACTTCACCCTTATCGTCAACCCACTCAACACGGAAAGAAATAGTTCTCTCTGGCTCAGTCATACGCTCTAAGATCTTGTACTTCTCATACTTAGGCTCTTTATCTACTACAGGCTGTAATGTGTTTAAGATTTCCTCAGCTGCCTGTAAGAATTCTGGCTGGTATGGATACTTAGCTTTTAAAGAGTCTAATACTCTCTGTGTGTATGACATTTAATGTCTCCTGTTTACCTGTTGATAAAATCGTTTTACCGGTCTTAGAACCGATAAGAAAAGTTTGTTTTAATTTGTTGAAAACAAATTTACAATTCTTAATTTTAGCTTGCAATACCAAATTGAATATTCACATATTTGGTGCAGATCTGATTTAAAACAGTGCACATTGTTAGTGAAAACTATGTAAATACAATGTAACTCATTATCAAATAAGAAAAAAATTTTGTGACGAAATCATAACTTTTTATGCAATTTTAAAGAGCATTTTTCAAAAATGACTTTAGTAAAATAAATTAAGATCAAGGAGTTAATAGAATATTTAAGAAATGAGAACTGTGATTAAATTTAGTGCACTAACTTTAGATTATTTAAAGTTAAATGTAATTAAATTTCCCTTAAACAGTGCATTAGTAAATTAAAGATGAGGGATAAAAAAAGCCTCCTATTTGTATAGGAGGCAACTACCAACAGGCAAATGTTTAGTGACTAATTTCCTTTTAAGAAATCGTCAACTGCAGCAGCACATTGTCTACCTTCTGCGATGGCGTAGACAACTAGTGACTGGCCCTTTCTGCCGTCACCTGCTGCGAATACTTTCTTGTTTGAGGTTTGATATGCACTCTCACCTTGAACTTCAGCTTTGATATTGCCGCGTTTGTCTGTCTCTAATGCAAACTCTTTAATTAAAGCAGATGAAGGATGTGAGTACCCCATAGCAATCAGGACTACGTCAGCTTTAATCTTGCTTTCAGTACCCTTGATACCCTCAAAGTGGCGACCTTCACCCCACTTTACTTTCTCGGTTACAACAGCTTCTAGCTTGTCTTTACCTTCAAAAGCGGTGGTGTTAGTTGAGAATAATCTTGTGCAACCTTCTTCATGTGAAGTAGAAGTACGCTTAATCTTTCTCCAATCAGGCCATGCCATGGTTAAATCAACACTCTCTGGTAACTCGTCATGGTAATCTAACTGGGTTACTGAGGCTGCACCTTTACGGATTGAAACACCGATACAGTCTGATGCAGTTTCACCACCACCGATTACTACAACATTCTTACCACGAACATCAATAGTATTCTCGCAGTCACCATTGTTCTCACGGTTCTGAGCGATTAAGAAATCTAAAGCAAAGTAGATGCCCTTTAAATCACGACCAGGTAATCTTAAATCACGTGGAGCCTCAGAGCCTGGAGCTAGAACGATAGCGTCATAGTTATCTAATAACTCCTGACCACGAACTTCATTTAATGAGTCGTTATGAACACCGTGCTCTAAGTTCTTGATAGCACCGACGATAGTTGAGGTCTTAAAGGTAATGCCTTCCTGCTCTAATTGAGAAATTCTTCTGTCTAGAATTTCTTTTGGCAGTTTGAAATCAGGAATACCGTAGCGTAACAGACCACCAATCTTGTTCATTTTTTCAACTACAGTTACAGTGTGACCAAAACGGTTTAACTGCTGAGCTGCAGCTAGGGCTGCTGGACCTGAACCTACTACACATACTTTTTTACCTGAACGGTGCTCAGTGATAACAGGTTTTACCAGACCATGCTCAAAAGCGTATTCAGCAATCTTTCTTTCAACAGACTTAATGCCTACAGCTTTACGGTGTATACCTAAGGTACAACCCTCTTCACACAGAGCAGGGCAGATACGACCTGTGATCTCTGGGAAGTTATTGGTAGCTGACAGTACGTTGTAAGCCTTGTTCATCTGCTCTTCAGATACAAACTCGTTAAAGTCAGGTGAATCATTGTGTAATGGGCACTCATGCATACAGAATGGAATACCGCAGTCCATGCAACGACCTGCCTGAATTTTAGCCTGCTCGTCAGTTAAGGTACCGTAGATTTCACAGAAGCTCTTTACACGCTCTTCAACTGGAACATGAGGCTGTTCGATACGCTCAAATTCAATAAATCCTCTTAAAAAGCCCATCTTAGTGTGCCTCCTTCATTGCGTTTAATGCGTTGAAGTATTCAACAGGGAATACCTTGACGAAGTGTTGCAGTTCAACATCGAAGTTCTCTAAGATCTTCTTGGCAACCTTACTTGATGTCATATTCAAGTGACGTGTTAACAGAGTCGTTAGAACCTCTTCGTCTGATTTACCCTGATGCAGAGGAATTGCAGGATCGGCCTTGTTTGCCTTAACCACATTGCTTACGTTAAATGCACCCTTGGCAAGGCGTGATCTGAAGGTAGCGTCCTTATCGTAAACGTAAGCCATACCACCTGACATACCGGCAGCAAAGTTTCTACCAGTAGTTCCTAAGACTACGACTGTACCACCTGTCATATATTCACAACCGTGGTCACCGCAACCTTCGGTTACAGCATCAGCGCCAGAGTTTCTTACAGCAAAACGTTCTCCGCAAACACCGCTAAAGTAAGCTTCACCAGATGTAGCACCGTATAAGCAGGTGTTACCACCGATGATGTTCTGTTGAGGATCACCATCAAAAGCTGCACTCTCATGAACAGCGATGATACCGCCTGACATACCCTTACCGACATAGTCGTTAGCAAGACCTGACAGATTTAAGGTAACACCCTTTTCAAGGAAGGCGCCAAATGACTGACCTGCTGTACCTGATAACTTAAAGGTAATAAAGTTGTCTGGTAATTCCTTCTTTAAAGATGCAATTAAGCCAGAGGTATAAGTACCAACTGAACGGTTTACGTTAACAACTGGTGAGTCAATAGTAATTGGCTTGTTATCTTCAATAGCCTTTAGAACTTTAGCTTCAAACTTCTTATCTAGAGCCTTATCAATCTCATGCTGCTGAGAGATTGCATGGTGAGCAACCTCATTAGCAAAAGCAGGATCCTTAAAGAAAATTCTCTCAAAGCTTAAGTTTCTAGCTTTAGCAAATTCGCTGTCTGATATCTTGGTTAGAAGTTCAGCATGACCGATTAAGTCTTCAAACTTCTTAAAGCCAAGTTCAGCCATGATCTCACGTACTTCACGAGCTACATAGTGGAAGTAATTCTCAAGCTGCTCTGGAGTACCGATGAACTGTTTACGCAGTTCAGGATCTTGAGTTGCAATACCAGTAGGACAGGTGTTCTTCTGGCACTTTCTCATGATGGTACAACCCATACATACTAATGGAGCAGTACCGAAACCGAACTCATCAGCACCTAACAAAGCACCGATGATTACGTCACGACCTGTCTTAATCTGACCGTCAACCTGTAAGGTTACACGTGAACGTAACTTGTTCATAACTAGAGTCTGCTGTACGTCAGCAAGACCAATTTCCCAAGCAGAACCTGCGTGTTTTACAGATGAAGCTGGAGCCGCACCCGTACCACCATCGTGACCTGAAATTACGATATGGTCTGCCTTACACTTTGCAACACCAGCTGCAACAGTGCCGATACCAACTTCAGATACCAGTTTTACTGAGATATCTGCCTTGGTGTTAGCAAGTTTCAGATCGAAAATCAGCTGAGCCAGATCCTCAATTGAGTAAATATCGTGGTGTGGTGGAGGAGAAATCAAACCAATACCAGGTAATGAGTGACGCAGTTTACCAATGTATTTTGATACCTTGTGACCAGGTAACTGACCACCTTCACCAGGTTTTGCACCCTGTGCCAGCTTAATCTGAATTAAATCAGCAGTTGACAGATAATCGGTGGTTACACCAAAACGACCAGATGCTACCTGCTTGGTACGTGAACGTAATGAATCTCCCTTGTGCAGAGGAATATCAACTACTACATCATCACCTAAGATAGCCTTAGTAGAGGTTTCTTTATCGATGATGCCATCACGGCGAGGATCTTCACCACCTTCACCTGAGTTTGACATCGCACCTAATCTGTTCATGGCAATGGCCATGGTGGTGTGAGCTTCAGTTGAAATAGCACCCATTGACATAGCAGAACAGGCAAAGCGGTGGATAATGCTCTCTTCGCTTTCAACTTCGCTAATATCGATAGGATTGGTCTTCCTGAACTTGAATAAACCACGGATGGTCATCAAACGCTTTGACTGATCGTTGATGATCTGTGCATATTTCTTGTACTCATCATATGAGCCAGAACGAACTGCTCTTTGTAGGTGAACTACAGCATCAGGAGTCCACATATGCTCTTCACCGTCATATCTCCAGTTCAGATCGCCACCCTGTAATAGTGATGGATCTTTTAGCTCAATCTTTCTGAAGGCTGCTTTGTGAGTTTCTACTGCTTCTTGAGCAATATCAAACAGACCTACACCTTCAATTGGGCTTGGAGTATTTGTAAAGTACTTATCAACAAATTCTGAGGATAGACCTACAGCTTCAAAGATCTGTGCGCCGATGTATGACATGTAGGTACAGATACCCATCTTAGCCATAGTCTTGTAAAGACCCTTATCAATAGCGTGGATGTAGTTATCCTGATACTGTTTAGCAGTCTTAGCATCTGGTGATAATTCTGATACTACACGTAATGCTACATATGGGTGGATAGCTTCAGCACCATAACCGCCTAAGAGGGCAAAGTGATGAACTGTACGAGCAGAACCTGTTTCAACAACTAAGCCTGTGCTTGTACGTAAGCCGTTCTCAACCAGACATAAGTGAACAGCTGATGTTGCTAACAGAGCTGGAATTGCAAGTCTATCAGCTGCTACATTTCTATCAGAAATGATTAGGATATTGTGACCAGTCTTTACAGCATCGATAGCTGCAGCTCTAATAGAAGCTAATCTTGCTTCGATACCGTCTTTACCCCATGAAAGAGGGTAGGTGATATCCAATTCTTTAGAACGGAATTTGTTATCGGTAAACTTGCTGATGTTGCGGATCTTTTCCATTTCAACAGCATCAAGTATAGGCTGCTGAACCTCCAGTCTTACAGGAGGGTTGTTATCCATAATATTTAGAAGATCAGGACGAGGACCGATGAATGACACCAGTGAGGTTACCATCTCTTCACGAATAGGATCGATAGCAGGGTTTGTAACCTGAGCGAAGAGCTGACGGAAGTAGTCATATAAGCTCTTTGGCTTGTTAGATAAAACAGCTAAAGGAGCATCATTACCCATTGAAAGAACAGGCTCTTGACCATTTACAGCCTTAGGCTTTAATAATCTTTCAACATCTTCACGGGTATAACCGAATACGCCCATTAGAGCTTTGGTATTTAAGTTCAAACCTACAGTTGAGGTTTCATCCTTAATATCGGTTAACTTGATACGAACCTTGTCTGTCCACTCTTGATAAGGACGTAGTGTAGCCAAGCTTAACTTGATTTCCTTATCATCGATGATACGACCCTGTTCAGTATCGATTAAAAGCATACGACCTGGTTCTAGTCTCCAGTGACGAGCGATTCTGCTCTCGTCAATCTTTAGAGTGCCTTCTTCTGAAGCTAGAATTACAAGATCGTCTTTAGTTACGATGTAACGAGCAGGACGCAGACCGTTTCTGTCTAATGTTGCACCGATCTGACGACCATCAGTAAAGGCAACAGCAGCAGGACCGTCCCATGGCTCCATCATTGCAGCATAGTATTCATAGAAAGCTCTGAGTTTTGGATCCATCAGAGCATCTTTTTCCCATGCTGAAGGGATCATCATCATTGCAGCCTGAGCTAATGAGTAACCAGACATAGTTAGTAGCTCAAATACGTTATCAAATGAAGCTGAATCTGACTGACCCTGGAAAATTAAAGGCCATAATTTCTCTAAATCTTTACCAAATACAGGTGAAGAAATGTTCTTTTCACGAGCTTTAATCCAGTTAAAGTTACCACGTAAGGTGTTAATTTCACCGTTGTGAGCAATCATTCTGAATGGGTGTGCTAGTGACCATTGAGGGAAAGTATTAGTTGAGAAACGCTGGTGGATTAGAGCAATAGCACTGGTGCAGCGGCTATCGTTTAAATCACGGTAGTATTCACCAACCTGATTTGCTAATAACTGACCTTTATAAACAATGGTACGAGCTGAGAATGATGGAATATAGAATTCTTTGCAGTGTTTTAATTTTAGGTTTGCAATCGCAATTGAAGCTGACTTACGGATGATGTACAGCTTACGCTCTAGAGCGTCGGTTACTAAGACGTCTGGAGAGTGACCTACGAAAATCTGTCTAATTACAGGCTCTTTTTCGCGAACAACAGGGGACATTGGGATAGTCTCATTTAGAGGAACGTCTCTCCAACCTAGGATAATCTGTCCTTCTGCTAAAATAGCGCGTTCAATTTCTTCTTGGCAAGCGTGTCTTGATGCTTCCTCACGTGGTAGGAAAATCATACCTACACCGTATTCACCAGAAGGAGGAAGTTTTACGCCCTGAGCCATCATATCATCACGGAAGATCTGATCAGGGATCTGAATCAAAATGCCGGCACCATCGCCCTGCAGTGGATCTGCACCTACTGCTCCGCGGTGAGTCAGGTTCTTTAGGACTTCTAGTCCCTGACTTACGATGCTGTGGCTTCTTTGACCTTTGATGTGAGCAATGAAACCGACACCGCATGCATCGTGTTCATTTTCACTTCTGTATAAGCCAGAATTAGTCATTTATGTGTCACCTTTTGCGAGTGGTATATATACAATAAGGGCCCTAAACGGGCCCTTTTTTGAAAACTTTTACAGTTTTCTTATTATTATCACCCCATTTTTGATGGGGTGTTTTTAACCCATTTCGTTAAATTATAGGCTGTAGTACAGCTCGAACTCAGCAGGATGTGGAGTTGAACGTACGCGGGTATCTTCAGCTGCCTTTAACTCAATGTAAGCGTTAATCATATCCTCAGAGAATACGCCACCAGCAGTTAAGTAGTCGTGGTCAGCCTGTAAAGCCTTTAGAGCCTCATCTAAAGAACCGCAAACCTGTGGGATGTTAGCAGCTTCCTCAGGTGGTAAGTCGTATAGATTCTTATCCATAGCCTCACCTGGGTCTAACTTGTTTAAGATACCGTCAAGACCAGCCATTAACATTGCAGCGAATGCTAAGTATGGGTTTGCCATACAATCAGGGAAACGTACCTCGATATGAGCAGTCTTAGGATTGATTGCATATGGAATACGGATTGAAGCTGAACGGTTAGCAGCTGAGTAAGCTAACATTAAAGGAGCCTCGAAACCAGGAACCAAACGCTTGTATGAGTTGGTTGATGGGTTTGTGAAAGCATTTAATGACTTAGCGTGTTTGATGATACCACCGATGTACCATAAAGCTTCCTGTGATAGACCGCCGTATAAGTTACCTGCGAAGATGTTCTTGCCATCTTTACCGATTGACTGGTGACAGTGCATACCTGAACCGTTGTCTCCGTAAATTGGCTTTGGCATGAAGGTAGCAGTCTTACCATACTGGTTTGCTACGTTCTGTACAACATACTTGTAAATCTGAACCTCATCAGCCTTCTTGGTTAATGAGTTGAACTCAGTAGCGATTTCGTTCTGACCTGCAGTTGCAACTTCGTGGTGGTGTGCTTCGATAACTAAGCCCATCTCCTGCATTACTTTACACATTGCAGAACGGATGTCCTGTGATGAATCTACTGGAGGAACTGGGAAGTAACCGCCTTTAACAGCTGGACGATAGCCTTTGTTACCGCCTTCGTACTCAGTAGCTGAGTTCCAAGCAGCTTCGATATCATCGATAGCTACGAATGAACCTGAAATATCAGACTTGAAACGAACATCATCAAATAAGAAGAATTCTGGCTCTGGACCGAAGAAAGCCGTGTCACCGATACCGGTTGACTTTAAGTAATCCTCAGCACGCTTTGCAACTGAACGAGGGTCACGGTCGTAACCTGTTAAGGTCTGTGGCTCTAAGATATCGCAACGAACGATAATGGTTGGATCGGCATAGAAAGGATCTAACATAACGGTGGTTATATCAGGCATTAAGATCATGTCTGACTTATCAATACCACGCCAGCCTGCGATTGAAGAACCGTCAAACATCTTGCCCTGCTCGAAGAATTTCTCATCGATGCAAGAAATAGGTAGAGAAATATGCTGCTCTTTACCTTTAGTGTCAGTAAATCTTAAATCAGCAAAAACAACGTCGTTATCTTCGATGAGTTTTTTTACTTCACTGTAATCCTTGATTGCCATTTAGGTGCTCCTAATTTTTCAATTGATGGGGTATTACGTACCCGTTCTTTAATGTCTGAGTAAATTTTCGTGGTTATAGTGAACTCTGTCAAAGCATATTTGTACTGGCACTAAAACTACACGTCTTATTTTACTATATGTTGCATTATGGTGCGATACTTAAAAAATATAGATAAAACATAAAGATAGAATAAATATCTTAAGTGTAGTAAAGAAAATTGAAGTAAAGTCTATTTTTCAAAGAAATCGCAAAATTATTATTTAATTGATTTTTAAAGATAATTTGAAAACAACAGGAAATTTGTTAAAAAAGCGCATTGCACATTTTTAGAGCGCTAATTTTGATAATTAATGCATTTTTTTGTGGCATTTGGATGCTGTATTTTGTTTTTCTTCTAATGACTGTGTTAAGAAAATTTGTTTTAACTGTATTGTCTGAAGGGGGATGGCTCTTATGGGAAGATTTTAGCTTTTAAGATTCTTTTCTTAGATTTTCTATCTAGACTTCTATTATGTTTGTTTTGATTTTTAGTTATCTTATAAAGTGTTTTTTCCACTCAAAAGATATTGGAGAAACTTGATGCTCTTACGAGATTGTTTCCATAGTATTCTGAGCTTTCTTGCTATCAGTACTGCTAGAAATGCTATCGAGCATCTTTGAAATCTCCTAACTTATAGATCAACTTGCTTATGATCCAAAAAGAACCTATCGTAATAAATATCTGTGCAGAAATTTTTACGACAAGACAAGAGTCACTTTTATTATTTGGGTAGCAGTAAAATATCACAAATGCGAGCGCACCAGTGCACGATAAGAATTGCTTTTAGTACACCTACTCATTGCATATAAAACTCTCAATACGTTCTAGCTTGTGTGAATTAAGCTAGAACGAGACAAATATCATTATTAAATCCTCTCCTAAGAGAATTTATCCATTAACCTTCATAGAGTAGACCTCTTCGTTAATAAAGAAATCACCCATGTCTAATCCAGTGTCTCTTACTTTTTCCATTCCCTGTTTTACATAGAAATCAAGACCAGGATTATGCTTGTTAATTAGTAACTCTATTGTGCAAGGTTTTGGATGATTTTCCTTAACATATTCTACAACATGATTAAAAAGAGCTGTTCCTACACCTTTTCCCTGGTTTTTAATCTCAACATAGATCTTTTGCATCAAGAAAAGATCAGGTCCATGCTGTATAACTGAAACTGCGGCTGTATCTTCACCATCTAAGTTAGCTATAAAGTAAACTTTGCCTGAGTTGATAGCATCCTGCAAAGCTTCCTGTGAATAGTACTTGTCTAACATGAAGTCTATCTGAGAAGTATTTAAAACACTCTTGAAAGTGTTCGGTACTAAAACATCAGCTAATTGTTTTAAAACTTTTACATCCGAAAAATCTGCTTTTCTAATTGAGATCATAGCGACCTCCTTATCTAAAACCTAACTTAAGTATAGGAATAATTTAGAGAATATCTATTTTTGCACCAAAATTTTCTTAAACTCCCTTGAAAATATTTAACATTGCTCATATTTTTTACTGAACAATTTATTTTACCGTGTGCAAAATGTTCAGTTTTTAGATTTAGCTATCTCTTTGTTTTCTCACAAAAACTATTGAATAGTGTTTAAATATAGAAAATAGCTATAGCCGACAATTCAAATATAGTATTAGCCAAAGTTTTTTTGTTTGATTAGACTAAATTCATACCAACGAGGGATAGTAAAAATGAAAAACGCAGTTAACACATATTTAATTGACAGCACAGACAATGCAATAAGCATTGCAAAGCTTGCAAAACAAGATCCTAAATTAACCGTGTTCTCTTCAATGATGTGCATGTGTGCTATGTGTATGTGTTATCTATCAATGTCAGGTGGAGCCTTGTAATTAACACATAGTAAGCAAAAAAACACAAGAAGGGCTCTCAATGAGCTCTTTTTTTTGACCTAAATTTTCAAAGTAAATGCACATATTGATTTAAAAGAATTGGAGAACATCATGAAATTATCAGTAAAGTCAGTTTTAGCATCAGTAGTTTTAGCTCTAGTATCAACTCAAGCACAAGCTTGGGACAAGACCAATGTAAAGGTTGGTGTAGTAGGTGAAAACAACGAATTCTGGCAACCTATTATCGATAAGTTAAGAAAAGAGGGCGTGAATCTAGAGTTAGTTCGTTTTGCAACTTATCCATTGCCAAATCGAGCATTAGAAGATGGCGAGATTGATTTAAATGCTTTCCAAACCAGCGCTTTTTTAAAGACAGAGTCTAAAGAGCATAACTACCATTTAGTTGCTATCGGCACCACTGTGATTGCTCCTTTATCTTTATACTCTGACAAGATTAAGTCACCAAAAGACATAAAAGCTGGTGATACCGTAACCTTAGCTAATGATCCTATCTCTACAGGTCGAGGTCTTCGTGTATTAGAAGATCTTGGTTTTATAAAGATTAAGGATGGAGCAGGTTACTTACCAGGTCCTTCAGATGTAGTTGAGAACAAACAGAACTTAAAGTTCTTTTTTGTAGATGCTGCTAATACTTATAACACACTACCAGATGTAACCGCAGGCTTTATTAACGGTGGCTATGCTGTAGATCATGGCTTAAACCCTCGTACTGATGCTATCTATACAGAAAAGACTGAAGGCTGGGGACTTGAAAATCCATTTGTAAATGTGATTGCCGCAAGAGAGGCAGAAAAAGATGATCCTCTGTATCAGCACATTGTTGAGTTATACCACACAAAAGAGGTAGCTGACATCATCTCAAATTCCTACAAAGGCGCATTGATTCCTGCTTTTAAGTACTAGCAACAGCTCATAACAATAAGAATTCGTACATAGGTGTACAAGGGGTAAGAGAATGTCAAAAAAGGTTATTTATCTAGCAGGTGGTTGCTTTTGGGGAGTATCAGAGTACTTCTCACGTATAGATGGAGTGCTTTCAGCAGTTACTGGTTATGCAAACTCAGATGTAAAGTCTCCAGCTTATGAAGAGGTAAAGTCAGGCATTACCGGTGCTGCTGAAACTGTAGAGGTTACCTACGATTCAGATAAGGTAGCTCTAAAAACACTGTTACGTCAGTTCTTTAAGATAATCGATCCTGTGGCCTTAAATAAGCAGGGCGAGGATAGTGGTACTCAGTACAGAACCGGTATTTACTACTTCTATGATGATGACATTGCAACCATAGACGAAGTCTTTGCTGATGAGCAGAGAAAGTACGAGAAAAAGATAGTAACTGAAAAAGGCAGATTACGTAACTTCTACAACGCTGAGGATTACCATCAGGATTATTTAAAAAAGAATCCTCAAGGTTATTGCCATATCGATTTTTCCTCACTAAATGATCTTAAAGAGGATAAAAAGCTGTTTGTAGATCCTGATAAATATCAAGCACCTGAGAGAGAAACTCTAAAGACCAAACTTTCAGCTCAAGCTTATGAAGTTACACAGCATGCAGCAACTGATCCTAAATTTAAAGGAGAGCACAATGACAATTTTAAGAAAGGTATTTACGTTGATCCTATTACAGGAGCCCCACTATTTGTCTCAACAGATAAATATGAATCCGGATGCGGTTGGCCTGCTTTTTCAAAGCCAATTGATGACACTGTCCTGTCACGGCATTTAGATACTTCTTTAAATCGTCAGAGAATTGAGGTTAGAAGTAAGACCAGTAATGCTCATTTAGGTCATGTCTTTACTGACGGTCCTAAAGAAACTGGTGGCTTACGTTATTGCATTAACAGTGCAGCTTTAAAGTTTATTCCATTTGAAGAGTTAGATGAAAAAGGTTACGGGGAGTTTAAAAAGTACGTAAAGTAAAGATTAGAAAACAGTTTGTAAAAATTCATTAAATAAGATTGCCATAAAACACGAGAGGCCCTAAAGTTATCCTTTAGAGCCTCTTCTTTAGCTTAAGATCTTAAGCTTACTTTGAATACTTCTCATCAACTAACTTGTGAAGTTCCTGTAGAGAGTGTACTGATGCGTACTCATCTGCACCTACAGCCTCGATACATGCAAATGCAGCATTTAAGGTTGTAGTGTAGTAGATGCCGTAACGTAAGCAGCTTCTACGTAATGAACGAGAGTCTTCAACAGACTGACGACCTTCTGTAGTGTTGATAACCCAGCTGTAACGACCTGACTTGATGAAATCAAGTAAGTTTGGTCTGCCTTCGTATACCTTGTTTACAAGTACGCAATCAAGACCTGCAGCCTTTAATACGTTACATGTACCCTTAGTACCTTCTAGCTTGAAGCCAGCTGCTACTAACAACTTACCTAAAGCAGGTAATCTATCCTGATCTGACTTCTTAATTGACAGTAAGATAGTACCACTTCTCTGTACAGGAGCTTTAGCAGCTAACTGTGACTTAGCATAAGCCTCAGGGAAGGTTGTAGCTGTACCCATAGTCTCACCTGTTGATCTCATTTCAGGTCCTAATAGAGGATCTGAACCTGGGAACTTGGCAAATGGTAATACTACTTCCTTTACTGAGTAATATGGAGGAATTACCTCATGGGTAACACCCTGCTCAGCTAAGGTCTTACCGGTCATTACACGAGCTGCAATCTTAGCTAATGGAAGACCAGTTGCCTTTGATACGAATGGAACAGTACGCGCAGCACGAGGGTTAACTTCGATTAAGTAAATCTTGTCCTCTCTGATTGCTAACTGTACGTTCATCAGACCTTTAACGTTCAGAGCTAAAGCTAATTCTTTAGAGATCTTAGTTAATCTTTCAATCTGATCCTGTGTTAAGTGGTATGGAGGTAATACGCAGCTTGCGTCACCTGAGTGAACACCACACTCTTCGATGTGCTCCATGATACCGCCGATAACAACATCCTTGCCGTCTGCTACAGCATCAACGTCGATCTCAGTTGCATGATCTAGGAACTTATCTAATAGAACTGGTGACTTGTTTGAAACTTTAACAGCTTCAGCGAAGTATCTCTTTAAGTCCTCTTCACCGTATACAACTTCCATTGCACGACCACCTAAAACGTATGATGGACGAACAACTAGAGGGTAACCGATGTCATTAGCTACAGAGATAGCCTGTGATAGAGAGGTTGCAGTACCGTTACGAGGCTGTAATAAGTTCAACTTGTTTACAACTTCCTGGAATAACTTACGATCCTCAGCTCTATCGATGTCATCAGGTGAGGTACCGATGATAGGTACACCTTCCTGCTCTAACTTCTTAGCTAATTTTAATGGGGTCTGACCACCGAACTGAACGATAACACCAACAGGTTTCTCGATTCTTGCAATCTCAAGAACATCTTCTAGAGTTACAGGCTCAAAGTACAGTCTGTCTGAGATGTCATAGTCAGTAGATACGGTCTCAGGGTTGCAGTTAACCATGATTGACTCATAGCCATCTTCACGTAATGCCATTGAAGCATGAACGCAACAGTAGTCGAACTCAATACCCTGACCAATTCTGTTAGGACCACCACCTAGAACAATAACTTTCTTTCTGTCAGTAGGTCTTGCTTCACATTCCTGCTCATAGGTTGAGTACATATAAGCAGTTGAAGTAGCAAACTCAGCAGCGCAAGTATCAACTCTCTTGTAGGTAGGGTAAACCTCGAATAGCCAGCGACGAGCGCGAACTTTATCTTCTGTGGTCTTTAACAGAGTAGCTAATCTTGCATCAGAGAAACCGCGAGCCTTTAAGTCGTGCATTTCGTCAGCATCGATTGACTTTAGTGTTCTGCCACTCAAAGACTGCTCAATGTCGATGATCTCTTTAATCTGGCTTAAGAACCAAGGATCGATCTTGGTGTAGTCAAATACTTCTTCAACGGTCATGCCGATACGGAAAGCATCGCCTAAGTACCAGATTCTGTGAGCACCGGCGCTCTCTAATTCATGAAGTAACTTCTGACGTGCATCAGGTTTCTTCATGTCTAAACGAGGATCAAAGCCTAACTTACCAGTCTCAAGACCACGAAGAGCTTTCTGTAAAGACTCTTCAAAGGTACGACCGATAGCCATAACCTCACCTACAGATTTCATCTGAGTGGTTAGTCTGTCATCAGAGTTAGGGAATTTCTCGAAGTTGAAACGAGGGATCTTAGTTACAACATAGTCTAAGCTTGGCTCGAATGATGCAGGGGTCTTATCACCAGTAATATCATTGCCTAACTCATCTAAGGTATAACCTACAGCAAGCTTTGCTGCGATCTTAGCGATAGGGAAACCAGTAGCTTTTGAAGCTAAAGCTGATGAACGTGAAACACGAGGGTTCATCTCAATGATAACCATACGGCCGTTCTGTGGGTTAATACCGAACTGAACGTTAGAACCACCGGTTTCAACACCAATTTCACGTAAAACTGCCATAGCAGCATCACGCATGATTTGGTATTCCTTATCTGTCAGAGTCTGAGCAGGTGCAACTGTGATTGAGTCACCGGTGTGAATACCCATTGGGTCAAGGTTTTCAATTGAGCAGACAATAATACAATTGTCTTTGCGGTCACGAACAACCTCCATTTCGTACTCTTTCCAACCGATAAGTGACTCATCGATTAAAAGTTCATGAGTAGGGGAGAGTTCTAAACCCTTGTTACAAATCTCTTCGAATTCTTCAGGGTTGTAAGCAATACCGCCACCAGTACCACCCATGGTGAATGATGGACGGATGATGCAAGGGAAGCCAACCTGTTTTTGAACATCCCAAGCTTCTTCCATGCTGTGAGCAATACCAGCACGTGGGCACTCAAGACCAATCTTCTTCATGGCCTTGTCAAAACGCTCACGGTTCTCTGCCTTGTCGATAGCATCAGCTTTTGCACCGATCATCTCAACATTGTATTTAGCTAGAACGCCGTGTTTTTCAAGGTCTAGAGCACAGTTTAATGCTGTCTGACCACCCATGGTAGGTAGGATTACATCAGGGCGCTCTTTAGCGATGATGTTCTCAACAACTTTCCAGTGAATTGGTTCGATGTAGGTTACGTCTGCAACATCAGGATCAGTCATGATGGTTGCAGGGTTTGAGTTAACTAGAATTACCTCGTAGCCTTCTTCACGAAGTGCTCTACAAGCCTGAGTACCAGAATAGTCAAACTCACAAGCCTGTCCAATAACGATAGGACCTGCACCTAGGATCAAAATCTTCTTTATATCAGTACGCTTTGGCATCTGTTATCCCCTAGTCTTTCTTACGGTAATTGCGCATTAGTTCTACAAAGTGCTGGAATAGATACATTGGATCATGTGGACCAGGACTTGCTTCAGGGTGCCCCTGGAAGCTGAATGCAGGAACATCAGTACGCTCAACACCCTGTAAGGTGCCGTCAAACAGAGATTTATGAGTTGCCTTCAGATTTGCAGGCAGTGTAGCCTCATCAACGCAGAAGCCGTGGTTCTGTGAAGTGATGTAAACAACACCAGTTGCTAAATCACGAACAGGGTGGTTAGCACCGTGGTGACCACACTTCATCTTGATTGTCTTAGCACCAGATGCTAATGATAATAACTGGTGACCTAAACAAATACCGAACAGAGGGATTTTGTGCTCAATAAATTCTTTAATTGCTTCCTGTGCATAAGTACAAGGCTCTGGATCACCAGGACCATTTGACAGGAATACGCCATCAGGGTTCATCTTGATAACTTCACTTGCAGGGGTCATTGCAGGAACGACTGTTACCTTGCAACCTAGAGAGGCTAAAATGCGGAGAATGTTGCGCTTGATACCGAAATCATAAGCTACAACGTTGAATTCTGTACGGCTCTTGTTTACATAACCCTGACCTAACTCCCATGTACCTTCAGTCCAGGTGTAGATTTCAGGAGTTGTAACTACCTTAGCTAGATCCATGCCTTTAAGACCTGGGAACTTACGAGCTAATTCAACAGCCTTTTCTTCAGTCATATTAGGATCTGTTGATAGACAGCCGTTCTGAGCACCCTTCTCACGAAGAATTCTTGTCAGCATACGAGTGTCAATGCCGTAGATACCTGGCTTTTTGTATTTTGCTAAGAAATCGCTTAAATTCTGTGTGCTACGGAAGTTTGATGCAACTAATGATAAATCACGAATGATTAAACCCATTGCAAATACATCACGAGACTCAACGTCTTCGTCATTAGTACCGTAATTACCAATATGTGGATAAGTTAATGTAACGATTTGGCTAGCGTATGAAGGATCGGTTAAAATTTCCTGATAGCCGGTCATAGATGTGTTGAAAACGACTTCACCAACAGTTGTTGTATTCACAGCACCAAAAGCTTTACCTTTGAGTACTGTACCGTCAGCAAGAGCCAAAATTGCGGATGCGACCACAAAGACCCCCAAAAATGTTATTGAGTACACCAAGTGACGCAGATCGAATATTTGCTTGTTAAATACACTGATCTTAGTCTGGGATATTTTAGACGAATCCTGTTTTTTTTCAAGATAAAAATGCGATCTTAGTCTCGTTTATTTTTTACTTATAAAACAATAAATTAAAAAATCACGAGCCATTTTGATAGGCTCTAAACATAAACTCAGAATTTTTTGCTAGCGTATAAGCTAAAAGACAACTAAAAACAAAGCTGAAAAAAATCCTTGAATTTGATTATGTTATTGCGAGTTTTTAGTAAAAAATCAAGCTCATTCTTTAGTATAATGACAAGCTATATAAGCCAAGACTTTAAGTCTTTATAGCCAAAATTACTAGTAACGTTACAAAGATTAGATAAATGAGTTTTAACAAGTCAAATCATAAGCACTGTTCTTGCAGACATTTACTGTCAGCAGTGTCTTTTGCACCTGTTACAAGCACATTTACAAGCACTTTTACAAACGCAATTTCAAAATCATTTGTACTCGATTCAATTAAAAAATCTCTTCTCTCAATAGCACTTTCCTCTGTTTTAATGAGCATTGCTCTGTCAGCCTGCTCATCAGATGGTAAACCTTTAAAAATTAAATCAGGGGTAGATGATCCTGTAAGTATTGAGGTTAAAGGAGTGCAAAGTGAAGAGGTTGAACAGAATATCAACGCTTATTTAGCAACTCTGCCTACCATTTCTAAATCAAGAGCAAGACTGTACAGCCGAGAGATCACCGATAAGATCACTACAGCTATGCATTCCTTTGGCTACTACCATCCTACGGTTACTTTAGATTTTCCTAAAAAGGAAAGTCTTTTTGACAGAAGCTTAAAAGCTAATGTTGATTTAGGTAAGCCTTTATTTATTCGTAATTGTCAGATTGAAGTTATAGGTGAAGGCGCTTATTACAGCTCCTTTGCCAAGATCATTGATGAGAGCGGACTAAAGTCATACACCCTCTTAAGACATGGTAATTACGAAAAGTTAAAAGAAGCTCTAAAAAGCAGAGCTCTAGAAATAGGCTTTTTTGATGCAAAGATTATCTCTTCACGTATTTTGGTCTACAAAGAGCAGAACGTAGCTGATATCCAATTAGTTTTTGATACAGGTAAACGTTATCAGTTCGGCGCTGTGATTGCGGATGCTAAAACAAAAGAGCTGATGCAACCATCATTATCTTTACAGAACTTTGTAGAAGGTGAGTATTTCTCATCGAAAAAACTCTCAGATTATACTTCAGCTTTATCTCAAACTAATTTCTACAAATCAGTTGATGTAAGACCGTTAGTTGAAGAGAAAAAAGATGGCAAAATTCCTGTATCAGTAGCGCTTGAACGACAATCTAAAAATTTATTCAGAGTAGGTTTAGGTTACTCAACAGATGAGAGTGTTCGTGGTATTTTAGCTTGGGACAAGCCTTTAATTAACTCAAAAGGGCATTCTTTTAGCTCATACTTTAGAGTATCAAGTATAAAGCAGGATGCTCAGGCAATTTATAAGATCCCTCATAAGAATCCCAATTTAGATTATTTCTATATCAAGTTAGCTCAAACTCATACTGACTTTAATGATACCTTATCAGACTTATCTCATGCTTCATTCCATTATGTAGCTAATATGACAGGTGTCTGGAGACGTGATTATTATTTAGCTCTAGAGTATGAAGACTTTATTCAAGGTCTTGAAAAAGATAAGGCATTGAATTTAACTCCAGGTGTTATTCTTTCAAGACGAACCACCACCGGAGGTTTAGATCCTAAGACAGGTTACAGTATCAGTTTTGATAACCGTTTTGGTACCAAAGCGGTAACAGATGCTAATTTCTTTAGATCAGAACTTGTGATTAAAGGTGTGTTCTCGCCTACAGAGAGAACCAGAGTCTTGTATAAGTTAATGCAGGGGGGAATTTTTGGCTCAGATGCAAATAAAGTGCCTCCGTCAATGAGATTCTTTGTAGGTGGTGAGCAGACCTTAAGAGGCTTTGGCTATAAGACCCAGTCATCAAGACGTTTAGGTTATCTTACAGGTTCTCGCTACCTAACAGCAGGAACACTAGAATATATGTTCCCTGTTGGTATTGAGAATTCTCGCGGTGCAGTATTTTTAGATTCAGCAATTTGTACTAATTCCTATTCAAAAGATAAATCGGTACTCTACGGACCAGGTATCGGCTTTAGATATATGTCAAAGTACGGAACCTTCAAAGTCGATCTTGCCTATGGCATTGATAACAAAAATGACAATCGACAGTTTAAGCTTCATCTGTCATTCGGCCCTGAGTTCTAACAGGAAAAGATAGAAAATAAAGAGTTAAATCATGAGCGCAAAAAAGACTATTAAAATAGCAGCTCTTGTAGGATCAGTAATTTCAATTCTGATCTTATCAGCACTCTTTTACCTTTTTGCTACTACAAGCGGTCTGCGCTTTGTGATTGCAAGAGTAAATTCAGCTTTAAGTGATTATGTAAAAATTACAGCTGATATTGAAAAAGGCTCGGTATTAACAGGATTTAAAACTACCAAACCATTTGAGGTCTTAGTCTATGATGTAGTTGATGTCAGAGCTAAAAAACTCAATATTGAATATGACGGTTTAGGGTATCTTGCAATCTCTAGACTTGATATCAATTTAATCGATGCTGATACACTTGAAGTTGAGTTATTAGACTCAGATGACACTTCAAGTGATGACGAAACAGATGATGGTGAGAATTTTAGACTCAACATTCCTGTAAAAATCTTTATTAACAAGTTAAAACTTAAAGATTTTGCTTATTTGTCATCAGTAGTAGACGTTTTAGTTAAAAAAGCTGATTTATCACTGCAGACCTATAAAGACTATGCTGCAGTAGATAAAGGTGAAATAGACAATCCAACTGTTCACTTAAAGTACGAGTCAGAGGATGACACTCCTAATAACTTACCTGAGATCTTAAGCTTTGATAATGGCAATGGCGCCATCGAAAAAATCTATGACATCTTTTTACCCTTAGATGCTGCACTACATAACCTGAAGTTAAAAGATGCCCACTACTATATGAATGGCTATGACACAGGTAATTTCAATGCCTTTGTAGATGTGTTCTGGTCTCAGTCATTATTAAAAGTTAAAACTATTGATGTGGAGCATCAATTAGGTAAAGCCTCCTTAAAAGGCTCAATGGATTTTATTGACTATTACAATCTAAACTTCAAATTAACAGGTGAGGGCGCAAAGTCTGAATATAACCTTAAGAATTATGATGGCTCTTTATATGGTTTAAAAGGTAGCTTCTCCCTTACAGGTGACTTAGTGAACATGAATGTGGATATGTCAATTGACAGTCCATATGAGGTCAAGGTAAAAGGCAGATTAAATCCACTTTCAAATGAGTTGCCTTGCTATTTATCAATTGAATCAGACAAACTTTTTTATCCTCTGCAGAATACGCAGTCTTTAAAGAGTAAAACCAAAGAGCTGTCTTTATCTGAACTCTCTGATGTATTCAGTGCAGTTGAAAAGTCTTTATCTCCAAATCTTGAAAAAGAGGATCTCTTAAAAGACAGAATTAAAGCTCAAAACATGAAACTCCTGCTTACAGGAGCTGTTTTTAAAGAGATGCATCTGACTTTTGATTCTGAAATCTCAGGACATGGATTTACAGACTTAAAAACAGATATTGATGCTACAGTAACTTTAGATAAAGCTCATTTTAATAACTTCTCTTTAGAAGGACTTTTAGGTAAGAGAAATTTTTCATCAAAGATTGAAGGTGATCTTACCTTTACAGATGGACCTAGCTATCAGGGTAACATTAAGATTAAAGCTGATGATGCCTCAGGTTTACATGAAAAGTTAAAAGGTGAGTTCTCTCTAAACTCTGATCTTTCAATTGGCTATGATCTTGACAGAGATGAGGTTATCTTTGATGTAGCGTCATTAAAATCAGATTTTTACTTCAACTCTCATAAAGCCAATCTGAATGTTGAGAATTTTTTAGGGTCAGTTGAAGATGGTTTCTCTGTAGATGTCTTTAAGTTATCTCAGAATGATAATTATGTAGTATTAAAAGGTGATGTCTCAGAAGACTCTTATCTTGAAGGCTGGGTATCAATTTCTGATCTTTCAAAACTTGATCCAAAAGCAAAAGGCGCAGTTACAGGAAAACTGCTAATTGAAGGTGCCTTAGACGAGCCTAATGTCATTGTTTCAGGAAAGAGTGAAAAGATAAATTATGGTGAGCTGTTAGTAAAAAAACTTGTCTTTGACAGTAATGTAAAAGTGGCAGAAGGTACCGTTAATTTATCAGTCATCTCTAATACCATACGTCTTGCTAAAGACATTAAAGCTTACAAGAAGTGCTCTTTAGATGTTGAAGGTACGCTTGAAAAGCACAGCCTTACTTTATCCTGCGGTTCTGATTCAGGAAGCTATCTAGCAGCAAACGGTGGCTATAACAAAAAGAGTAAGGTTTATTCTGGTACTGTCTCTAACCTTATTGTGGTAAGCAATGTTATTGATCCTATTTCAATTGCTGATCCTGTGGAGCTTACATATAACAACGCAACTCACAAAGGCTCTGTAAGTACGATTAAACTTACAGATGGTAATGCTAATTTAGATATCTCTGAGATTAAGATTGCTCCTAATTCAGTATCAGCCATTGTTGATTTAAATAAGTTACAGTTAAAGTTGCTTAAAAAGTACTTACCAAAAGACAGTTTTGTTTCAGGTCTTTTATCATTACATTCAGAGATCAGTGTTAACGGTAAGGTGCCTTTAATAAATGCTAAGGTTAAAGCTCAAGACGGTGTGGTAGTTTATAAGTCATCTATTTTCCCATATGATACTGTAAACTTTGATTTGAATGCTAACTCAAGTCTACTTACAACTGATCTTACAGCTAATCTTAAAAAGGACAATGGACTACTCTCAGTCCATGCTGATGTAGCCGATCCTTACAATAAGAAAAAATTATCAGGCAAGGTAAAGTTAAAAGATCTGTCATTAGATCTGTTTACAGCATCTACTAATTCATTAAATTCCCTAAAAGGCAAAGCCAATATTGAAGGCTCTTTAGATGGTACTTTATCTAAACCTTTATTCTTTGGAAAAGTTTCTGTTAAAGGCAGTGCAAATCCTAGCTACAACGTAGGTACCGTTGATGACTTTGATATTACCGTTAATGCTAATGGTTCGACCGGAATCTTAGACGGTGACCTGTCTTTGAACGGTTCAAAGGCAAGTTTAAATGGTAATTTAAATTGGGAGAATGAAGCTTTAGGTCAGCTTAATGTTGATGCTGACAATCTGCCAATCTTCTTATTAAGCTATGGTGAAGCTCAGGCTAATGTCCATACTAAGGTTACCTTAGATAAAATTTTAAAAGTCACCGGCAATGTAGAAATTCCAAAAGGCCTAATTAAGTTCAAGTCCATTGAGAACAGCGCTATAGCTCCTTCTAAAGATGAGATCTTTGTAGATGATGAGAGCAATTTAAAAAGCGTGATCACCAAACTCAATGAAAATGGCATTAACAACGACATGTCTATTGATGTGGATGTAAATCTTGGAAATGACGTTAAAGTTGATGCTATGGGATTAAAAGCTGATGTCTTAGGTAGTGTAAAAATCCATAAGGCAACAGACAGTAATACTGTAAGAGGCAGTGGTTTAGTTTATTTAGAGCATGGTAGAGCAGAACTCTACGGTCATAAGTTCATCGTAAACAATGCTGAGGCTAACTTTAAAGGTAATCTCTTTACACCTTTAATCAATTCAGAGGTTGTAGTTGATCCTTCCTCAATTGAAGATGATGTTGTGGCAGGTGTAAGAGTAAAGGGCAGAAGTGACGATTTGAATATCACCCTATTCTCAATGCCAGCTATGAGTCAGAACGAGATCCTGTCATACCTCTTATACGGGCATGGACTTGAAAAGTCTACAGTTACAGGTAATTCTGATAACAGCAGTGCTCAACTTTTAATGACATTAGGTTTAGGCACCACTACAGGTATATTAAATTCAGTTGTAGGTATCTTTGGTATGGATGGAGTGCAGTTAGGCTCATCAGGAACAGGTGACGATACCCAGGTTGAAGTACAAACCTATTTAAGTAACAGAATTAGATTATCCTATGGTTATGGTGTATTTAATTCTGTAAATGAATTTAAGTTACGTTATGAGATAATGCGCAGACTTTATGCTGAATTTATTTCATCACTTGATCAGTCTGTAGATTTGATTTACAGCTTTGAAGTTGACTAGAATTTCATATGCAAGAAATTTAGACATAAGTAATATAGACTCAAGTAATACAGAATCATAAATAAAGTTTAAAGAACTTTAGGTGAACCATATTGAAATACGTTTTTACTGACAATACAACAGAAGCTCAGAATGCTGAAGATGCGGTTTTAGAGCTTGAATATAATGATCTTTTAACTAATCTTGGGGAATACTCTTTTAAGACTACAAAAGATCTTACACCTCGTTCATTTTCTAAATTACAGTTAAGAGCGCGTAATGCTTTAAAGTCTCTTTTAAATAACCCTCTATCAAAAGTAATGCTCTTATGTGGAAGCACCAGTGTCGATACTATTGATATTGCTTGTGACCTTTTCAAAGATGTAGCTTCAATTACACCTACTATAGCTATTGCTCCTACAAAATTTGAGCTTTTCGGTTCAGAAAAGGAAAGTGGTGTTTTAACAGAACCAGGCTTTGTGGTTATGCCTTGTTCTCACTTTATTGATCATCCAAAGTGGCTCGGTATGGCTGATGCTTGCATTGCGATGAATGAAGGACTAAAGCTAGTTCTATGCGGTGATGCAACTGACTGTGCTACTTTAAATATGATGTGGCAGACATTAGATAATGCTGTGCGAGCTGATATTGTCCTTGAGTATCCAATACTAGGAGCTATGACCTTAATGGGCTCGTTAGTAGCCTCTTATAGTGAAAAGTACCACGTCAACGCTTTTGATGATAAAGCAATAAGTCTTTTATGTATCTGGTCATGCAGACAAAGTGGTGACAGACGCTATTTAGGTATTCCTGAGGCAAAGCTACTCTCATTAGTCATTGAAGCTAATCGCTATGCATCTTTAAAAGCTCATGGCAGTGAAGACTTTATAGTTACAGAACATGATGTTCTAAAGGCTATTGGCGCTGCTGACTTTAGAGTAAATTCTCTAGCTGAATCTGAACTTAGAAATCATCGAGATAATCAGATTATATTAGAGACAAAAGGTGAGGTTACAGGACAAATCAATGGACTGAGTGTCATTGAAACTGCCGGTACCTCTTATGAGTACGGTGAGCCTGTAAGAATTACAGCTACATTAAGAGCTGGAGGTGATGGTGACGTCATCGATATTGAAAGAAAAGCAGAACTAGCTGGTCAAATTCACGCTAAAGCAATGATGATCATCAATGGCTTTTTAGCAACAGAATTTGGTTCTGAACAGCCACTGCCAGTATCTGCAAGCTTAGTATTTGAGCAATCCTATAGTGAAATCGATGGTGATTCTGCCTCATTAACAGGTTTGTGTGCAGTAATTTCAAGTTTGGCAGACTTGCCTATAAGACAGGATCTGGCTGTAACAGGTGCAGTCGATCAGTTTGGTGACGTACAGCCTGTAGGTGGTGTTAATGAAAAGATAGAAGGTTTCTTTAAGATCTGCCGCTTACATGGACTTACAGGAACACAGGGCGTAATCATCCCTTACTCATGTATTCATCAGCTTGTTCTCCGTCCATCAGTTGTAAAAGCTGTAAAAGAAGGCCGTTTCCACATTTATGTGGTAGGACATGTAACAGGCGCTTCTAAAGTTCTGATGAAGACTAATTGGGGAGAGCCTGATGACAATGAGTCTATCTGTGGCAAGATCTGCACCCGCTTAGATGATCTAAGTGCGGTTAAAGCCTCAAAACCATGGTGGCATTTGTGGTAAGTAATCTTATCAAGCCTTAAAATATCTAATCTATTTTGAGCCTGCAAGACACAATAAAGCAGGCTCAACTCTATCCTTACTTTGTACTCGAATCCTAAGTTAAATTTTACCTTACACAATTTTCAAATCTGAATTTTTACGTTTTAAAGAGCGCTTATTTATCGTATTTGTAAAACATGAGATCCATTTATGAGATGACTCTATCTGTAAGAATACTTAACGCTAAGTTATTTCTAAGAATAACTAATTATTCTTAAAGACATAAAGAATGAATAACCATAAAGGAGTTCATATGAAAGTTAGAAACTTTTTAGCTGCAATTTGTTTATTAGGCTGCGTATCAGTAGCTTCAGCACATGGAAGCTATGGTTTCTTTTATGATGATGGAGATTCTAGTATCTCTATAGGTAAATCAGGTGCCCATTCAGCTCCTGTGGCTCCAGCTCCACATTTTGAGCCAAAACATGATGGCCCAGAGCATCGCTTGGCTCCTCCTCCACGCCGATTCGGTCATGATTTAAGACCTCGTTTTGTAGAGCATTATTAAAAGACAGAATTAAATGAAATCTAGGCTAATTGCTTTAGTTCTAGACAAGAAATATAAGTTTAAAAAATACTTTTGAAACAACTTTGATAATGACAAAAGGTTTATTTATGAAGTTAAAGATTGTCTTATTAGTCCTCATCACTTTAGGCCTGATTTCTCAGGCGCAAGCTGGTATGGGCTTCTACTTTGATGATGACGATACTTCATTTTCAATAAGTTCTGGTCGTGGACATCATTATGCGCCTCCGCCTCCTCCTGCAGTAGTGGTATTGCCCCCAGCTCCTGGTCCTCACTACGCACCTCCACCACCACCTCCTCCTCGTGAGTTCGGTCCTGGTCCTTGGGATGGTCCAAGAGGTTTTGCTCCACCACCTCCTCCTCGTGAGTTCGGTCCTGGTCATTGGAATGGTCCAAGAGGTTTTGCTCCACCTCCACGTGGTCCACATGGTCACCATCATAGACATTTCCGCTAACCTTAGAAAAGAGAGTCTTAATCAAGGCTCTCTTGATTTTTTTATCTCTTACGCTTTATTAATCTTACCTTTCAACTTTGTGGGAGATCTTGTAATTAGGTTACAAAACAGAGCATTAAAATTTTCTAATGCACTCTTTATATGCAAAATAGTTCAATTTTCATAAAATTAGTACAATTAACCATTAAAGCTCCATAATAATGACATCAACTTCTATGGAGAAAACTCATGTCAATAAAATCAACTTTATGTGGCGCACTTTTAGGCGCTATTGTTTCTATGTATTCATTTAGCTCTTATGCACAGGAAACCATCCATGTAGGAACAGAGCCTACCTTTGCTCCATTTGGTTTTGTTGATGATAAAACTTCAGAAATTGTAGGTTTTGATATTGATGTTATCAATGCTATCGGAAAAGCTGCAGATCTTAATGTTGTAGTTGAATCAATGCAGTTTGACGGTTTAATTCCTTCAATCTTATCAAACTCTATTGATGCAGCTATTTCTGGTATGACTAAGAACCCAGAGCGTGAAAAGATGGTTTTATTCTCAGATCCTTACTATGTAGCAGGTCAGGATCTAATGGTAAGAAAAGATTCTGTTGGCAAGTACAAGGACATGAAAGCTTTAGAGGGTAAAGGTGTTTGTGTTCAGTTAGGCTCTGTTGGTGCAATCGTAGCTGAAGGCATTAAAGATGCTAAAGTGAAAAACTTTAATACCGTAACCGAAGCTTATATGGAGCTTAAAAAGCACGGCTGTGAAGCTGTTATCACTGGTACACCTGTAAATCAGTTCTATTTAGTACAGACAGGCGATAAAGAGCTTGTACATGTACCAGAGAGTGTGGTTCGTGCTGCAGACTTGGGTATTGTAACCAATAAGAAAAACACAGCTTTAATGGAAAAGATTAACGCAGGTCTTAAAAAGATTAAAGAAGATGGTACTTACGATAAGATCTACAACAAGTGGTTCAAGTAAAATAATCTGAATGATTTGTTTAATGAAGATGGGAGGTGAAAACCTCCCATTTGTATTAAAGATCACAATGACGTGATTAACGACAATTAAGCTTATTCGTTAAATAAAATTCCGTCGGCAACTTCTTTAGCCTTAGCTTCACCTTCAAGCGCTTTTAACAGCTCCAAAGCAAATGGAATAGCATAGTTAGGACCACGACCTGTAATGATATTCTCTTCAGGATTTACACTTACAGGCTTTTCACTGAATTTAGCTCCACACTCACAGCCAGGGTAGGTTGATGCTTTTTCAGTATTCTTTAAAATACCGCATGAATAGAGAATGAATCCAGGAGCAGCACAGATAGCTCCAATTAGTCCTTTCTTTTCTTTTTGAGACTTTAACATATCAATTAGCTTTTGACAGCCTGAATAACTCTTAGTACCAGGCCCACCAGGAACGACGATAAGATCAAAGTCCTCATTAACATCTTCAATGTTCTGCTGGCACAGAATTGTAGTGCCATGAGCCAAGTTTACCAAGCGTGAACCATCAGCACTTACAGAAGCGGTCACTACATTTACACCGCCTCTTTTTAAGATGTCTAATACAGCAGTAGACTCAATGTCTTCTGTTCCCTGAGTATATACAATTAAAGCTTTTGACATGGTTATCTCCTTATCTAATATATTTAAGATCATATAAATTTCATTAGAAAATTCAATAAGAAGATTTAAAAAATGCGAGATAGAGGGGATAAAAAAAGCAACCAAATGGTTGCCTGTATTATTTATGGCTCCTCCTGCGGGACTTGAACCTGCGACATACGGATTAACAGTCCGCCGTTCTACCGACTGAACTAAGGAGGAACTCCAAAAATAGATTGTTGTTTTTCATGGCTCCTCCTGCGGGACTTGAACCTGCGACATACGGATTAACAGTCCGCCGTT
>X240_Southern_White_cheeked_Gibbon__coassemble_117_pt1 | contig 20866 bp, 20 predicted proteins | sample X240_Southern_White_cheeked_Gibbon__metabat2_high_PE_009 | metagenome-assembled genome bin X240_Southern_White_cheeked_Gibbon
TATTTATATTTATCAATAAGATAAATATAAATTTATTTAATCTTATTCCTAGTTTTTAAAATTATAGTCTCATTAACTTTATCAGCTTATGTGACGTTGTACGATTCTTATCTCCGTACAACGTCACAAATGAAGATTTTTCAGTTTTATTTTACATTTTACTTGATTTTGTATCATTTTTAATTATGATCTGAAATAAGGATATTTTAATAATATTAAATAAGGATAGTAGATCATGATTGATAATCTAAAATATTACATATTTGGTGCTTTAGCCATTGCTGCTGCAATTGCAATCACAGGAAATAAAGCTAAAGCTGATCTTTTAAACTTCTCCCTGCCTCAAATAGAAATGGAAAAGACAGATCCTTATAAGAAGGTATCCTCGACTACAGCAGGTCTCATAGGCACATATATTGTAATGAGACAGATGGTCAAAAGTGATCATGAAAAAGAGGAACGTGAAAGAAAAGATGCTGAAGCTCAAAAGAAGGTTCAGGATGATGAAAAGAAGATGTCCGCTTTTGACAACAGCGCCTACTGCAGATTTAGAATTAAAAATTCAGGCATTGATGAAACTGAAGTTGTAACTTTCAGAATGATGGTAAACAGGTATAAGCAAGAGTGCAAAAAGAAATACCTAAAGGATCATATCTATTTAAAAGACTTTTTAGGTTACTACTTCTCAGCTAGAGATGACGCTAATGATAATGGAGCTGATATTTATCTAAAGTTCACTATCGATTTTGAGCACCCAACTATCATCAGTGAACAGGACATTAAAGATCATAATGATGAACAAGAAACAGTCATCTTTGCTGTCTGTGCTCTAATTATCTTAACATTATCCTTACTTGCTTTCTTTTGGATCCTGTTAAAAGCAGCAAGAGAGTAAGTGTTAGTAATGATGACTAAAACACCGGACTAATCTTAATAATATAGTCAGTAATATTAGGATCTTTCAGTTCAAGATTACGACCATGCTCCCTGTACCACTCAGATTCGAGCATGGCTTTTTTATGTCTGTAATAGGTAGCTTTCTTCATCTTGAGCTTATCCATGATCTCATAGTCGGTCATGTTTTCCATCATCATTAAAACTTCAGCACACTTTACTGGATGTCCTTCATCAGATACAACCTCAAGTTTTTTGCGTCCTGCTCCTCTTAATACCACTGAGTTATAGACTTCCTCATCAAAGTTTATATAAAAGTACTTTTTATAGGAAAAGGTAATGCCTACATGCTCTAGTTTTTTAAATACATCTTCGTGGTATTTTTTTACCTTTTCAAAGGCAGTATCAGAATTCTCTTCAGGATTAGGATCAATATAGATTTGGTATTTCATAGCTACTCAAGTTTTACGATAAATACAGAAGTTTTATAGCACACTATAAAACTTTATTAAACTTTTAAATACTAGACTTGTGGCTTTAAGAAAGAAATCTAAACTGCGGACTGATGCGTAAAATTTGGTAAAATATTGAGACTGAATTTACTCTTAGGTTTCTTTATTTATGAATAACGCAAATTATCAACAGCGAAGCTTATTACTTCTGTTCCCATTAGGACTGCTCGCTATTGCTTCATTTGCTCTTGATAAAAGAATTCCTATCGGCATCGACTTTACCATTCAGAACATTCTGCTAGAGATCTGCAGAACCATGATCCCTGGCTTATTTGCTGTAACAGTAGCTTGCCTTATTCCTACTTTTAACCGTTTTTATCAGCTCTTTGCTGTAGGTCTTAACTACTCACTGTTGTGTGGCATCTCGATTACCTTTTACCCACACCTGTTTACTCAACCTACCGCATGGGTGATTGCATCTTTAGCTGCAACCATGTTCTTACTGCCATCAAATGATCTTGATCAGGAAGCTGAAAGAGCAAGTATTGGAGCAACTTTAATCAAAGTTTTAGGCGTACTGTTTGTACCGGCTTTAGTGCTTTTAAGTTTTGTAGTAATCATTAAAAACATTGAGCACTCAATTCTAATTACCTTTACCTCTGTATTCGTAGATTCATTCTTGTCATGCCTGTTTGTACCTATCTACGAAATCATGTTAACACTTGGCTTTAGCTCTTTACTAAATTCTCTAGTAAGTCTGCAAACAGAGAGCGATACTATTCATGCCATGTTAAACAGTATTCTGCTGACAAACCTCTTTGTACTGCCAACTCTAATCATGGTCAGAGCTTATCTTGCTAAATCCTATAACAGACTGTTTTTAGTCTTTTTAGCCATGATCACCTGTTTAACCTCAAAGATTGGTTCATGTATCTCGGTTGAGCTTTCAATTTTAATGTTCTTCTACCCAGGAACCTTAATTGTCCTGTGTATATCCTCAGTCATGCTGTTCTTTTTAAGTTTGTATTTAGATCTGTCTACTTTTACAAACTTCTTTATGCTCTATCAGCCTGATTTAGTATTAAAGAATTTAGCCTTCTTCCAGTTATCCACAAGTCATTATGCTCTGATGCTGACCGCTGTGATTGTGCCTGCAATCATTCAGGTGATCTTGTCAAAGATTGGCACCGTGAACTATCTTAAAAACAAGTTCAAAAAGCGCTCAATTACAGGAGGATTGTCTATTGATGAAATAGATAATCCTGAGTTATTACTCATTGCAATTTTAAAGAACATCGGTGGCAAGAGTAATATTGAGGCCGTATCAAAATTAGGTAATGAACTTATCATCAAGATCTTTAACTATAAGCTCATTTCCTCAAGAGAATTGGGTAAATTAGGCTCTAAGAAAGTACTGTTTATTCGTTCTATCAATAATATAAAACTTGATTTGGGAAGCATGACAAATGTAATCTACACACGCTTACACAACATCGTGTCAGATTCTGCTAACTATACCCAGAATGAAGTGTCATTATCAGAACCATTTAATTTTGAAGGCTATATAAAAGCACAAGAAGGAGACAAAAAGTGAGTGATACAGACTGGATACAAATTAAACTTCGTACCACCAATCAGTCAGCAGATACCATTGCTGAACTATTAGAAAGCTTTGGTGCTCTTGCTGTAAGCTACACCGATGCTGAGGATTCTCCTATTCTTGAGCCAAGACCTGGTGAAAGAAGATTATGGCCTAATACCGAGGTAACAGGTCTTTTAGCACAGGGCACCGATCCTAAACCTATCTTAGATAAGTTAAGAGCTCTTTTAGGAGATCATATCCCAATGGCTGCAACTCATCTTGAGGATAAGAACTGGATCAGAGCCTGGATGGATCAATTCAAACCATTAAAGTTTGGCAAAAGATTGTGGATCTGCCCTTCATGGCTTAGCGTTGATGAAAAAGACAGCGTAGTGGTCATGTTAGATCCTGGTCTTGCTTTTGGTACTGGTACTCACCCTACTACAGCTTTATGTTTAGGTTATCTTGACTCTTTAGATTTAAAAGATAAGCAGGTTTTAGATTACGGTTGCGGTTCAGGTATTTTGGGAATTGCAGCACTAAAGCTTGGTGCTAAAAACGCAATCGGCGTTGATATTGATGAGCAGGCTTTAATTGCTTCTAAAGAGAATGCTACAAGAAATGGCGTTGATGAAAAGTTACAGCTTGTAATGGGTACAGATAAAGAACTTAATCTGCCAAAATCACCTGTTACTGTAGCTAATATTTTGGCGGGTCCTCTAGCAGAACTTGAGCCTATTATCGCTTCACTTACAGAATCAGGTGGCCTATTAGCACTGTCTGGTATCTTAACTGAGCAGTCTCAGTCCGTGATTGATGCTTACTCAAAAGACTTTGTGATGAACAAAGTTAAAGATCTTGATGGCTGGGCATTGTTAACAGGTACTAGAAAGTAGTACCGCAAGCTTCACCTCTTATTACTTTTGACAGCAGAACTTACTGTATCTCTGCTGTCAAACTGCTTCTCTGCAGTCCCTCTGCATTTATACAATCAAAACTCTTCATAAAAATTAAATCAGGCAACTGTTTTCTTTTAATCACCACATAGCATACAGTCTCTGATTAGTGCATCTTTGCACCAACATCAATCTTTGAGTTTAAAACTGCTCCATCGTGTTGCCTTTTACAACATTTGCTTTGAATTATGTTGAAAGTGCATCACTAAAAAATGATACTGAACTAAACATTCTTTAGTTAATATAAAGGAGCTTTACTATGGGCGCATTATCAATTTGGCACTGGCTTATTCTTTTAGTAGTTGTAGCTTTAGTGTTTGGTACTTCAAAACTCAAAAATGTGGGTAAAGATCTTGGTGGTGCCATCAAAGGATTTAAAGAAGGCATGAAAGAAGCTCAGGATGAATTTGAAGACAAACATGTGGCTAAAGAAAGTTCAATTGAGAAAAAGTAAATGGACTTTATAAGTTTTGACGAACTTATCATCATAGTTGTCGTTGCGCTGTTAGTTTTAGGTCCTACTAAGACCTTTAAACTAATGTTCAGCGTAGGACAGATCTTTGCTAAAGCAAAGATCTACTTAAATTCCGTCAAAACACAATTACAACTTGATGAAATAAGACAAAGCGTTTCTTCCGTAAAAGAAAACGACTTTCATGAGGTTGTAAACAGGATCTCTCCTATACCTACAAAAAGTAATACTCAAGGTAAAAGGCAGTGGACTGTTAGTGCTGAGGACTTTAAAGAAGCTCCATCTGATAAGGCTACAACTCAGGAAAAAGGCACTTCTAAAACAGAGCTTCATAAAGATAAGACTGATGCAGATTTAATCTTAAGAATTGAAAAGCTTGAACAGGAAATTGCACTGCTAAAAGAAAGAGTTGCAAGGTAACTCACATGAAAGGTATTTAAACTCTCATAGTTATCGACATTACAGGCAACCTTAAAAAGGTGACTAAAATGAAAGAAGCTACCACAGAAAAACTTCAAAGCATGACTGTAACAGCGCACCTTTTAGAGTTAAGAAAAAGGATCATGCTGATTGTTATAGGCATTATTGTCTGCACTGTAGCACTAGCTCCTTTCATGCAATTACTGTTTGATTATTTATCAAAGCCATTATTAAGCTCATTACCTCAAGGCACTCAGTTACTCTCTGTAAGTGTTATCGCTCCTGTAATGGGACCTTTAAAAGTACTGCTGTTCTGCGCTTTTTGCATCAGCTTTCCTTTTACTCTATTTCAGATTTGGGAGTTTTTCTCCCCAGGTTTATACAAACATGAAAAGAAAGTGGTGATCCCTTTTATTGTTTCTTCAGTATTCATGTTTGTTTTAGGCATTGCCTATTGCTACTTTATAGTCTTTGGCTTTTTATTTAAGTTTATAGCTTCATTTTCACCTGAATCTATCTCCTTTGCGCCAGATATTGACTCTTATATAAGTTTCGTACTGCACATGTTCTTAGCATTTGGAATCACCTTTGAAGTACCAGTTGCAGTCATTTTATTAAGTGCACTTAATGTTGTAACTCCAACAAAGCTCAAAAAATTTCGTCGTTACTTAATTGTAATTGCCTTTTTAATTGCAGCTATTCTCACACCTCCAGATATTACCTCACAGCTAATGTTAGCTTTACCAATTATCATTCTCTATGAGATTGGTGTAGTTATCTCATATGTTCTTTTCAAGAAGAAAGAGAGCATAAAACTTACAACTCAAGTAGCTAAATAGCATTCACTAAGGCTTTTAGAAAAATCTTTCGACAGTGTTTCACAATGAAGCAATGTTGTTCTTTGTGTATTATTTTTGAGCATAAGAGTGCACTACAACATTATTTATGTTCATTTAGTTTGCAATTACAACATTTATGATGCATTTTGTTGTTTTATAGTTGTAGTTGCCACATTTATGTGTTACTTTAAACATAACAAAACAACAAATTGGCTTTCTGAATATGATAGGAGCTCTTATGGCAATTAAATCAATTCTTTCAATGAATGCCTTTGATCAGAGCAATGTAGGCTCTCTCCCTGAAGACATAAAAGGTGAAACACAACGTCGTTTGGATGTATTTGGTTCAGCATCAGTGTTGTTCTTCCAAGAACCAATTGAAGTAGTTAAAGGTGAAGGTTGCTACCTGTTTGATAACAGAGGCAATAAATTCTTAGACTGCTATAACAACGTAGCTTGTATCGGTCATGGTCATCCACGTGTAGCTGAATACGTAGGTAAGCAACTCTCAATCGTTAATACTCACACTAGATACTTAAACAAAGTAGTTGATGATTATGCTGAGAAGTTACTAAAGACCTTCCCAAAGCCACTAGATAAAATTGCTATGACCTGTACAGGTTCAGAGAGTAACGATCTCGCTCTACGAGCTGCTTTTTACTTAACTGGTGGTAAAGGTGTTATCGTCACCTCCGGAGCTTATCACGGAAACTCTTATTTAACTACCTTTGTATCTCCTTCAAGCACCAATGGTAAGGTAACAGCAGACTTTGTAAGAACAGTGCCTGCACCTGATACTTACAGAATTGCACCTGATGTATTAGCTGATAAGTTTGCAAGTGATGTAGAAAAGGCAATCTTAGATCTTGAGGCACATGGAATTAAGTTTGCAGCCATCCTGTTTGACGATATCTTCTCATCAGATGGTGTGTTTGCAGATCCTTGTGGCTTTATCAAAAAGGCTATTGACGTAGTGCATAAGCACGGTGGTGTCTATATTGCTGATGAAGTACAGCCTGGTTTTGGTAGAACCGGTAAGATGTGGGGCTTCATGAGACATGATGTAGTTCCAGATATCATAACCATGGGTAAACCTATGGGTAATGGATACCCAATGGCAGCAATGGTTACAAGAAGTGAAATAATTGATGCCTTAAAGGGCACTGGTTACTTTAATACCTTTGGTGGTACACCTGGTTCTGCTGCAGCTGGTACTGCTGTATTAGAAGTTCTACAGGAAGATGATTTAATCAACAATGCAAAAGATGCAGGTGATTATTTAAGATCTTGCTTAAAAGAGCTAGCAGCAGATCATCCTTGTATTGGTGATGTAAGAGGTGCTGGTTTATTTACTGGTCTTGAAGTTGTAAAAGATCCTGAGACTAAAGAGATCGATGCTGAAAGCGCAACACTCTTAATCAACAGATTACGTTATAACAACGTTCTTATTGGAGCAGCAGGCCCTTATGGCAATATTCTTAAGATCCGTCCTCCACTGCGTTTCTATAGAAAGGATGCTGATTTCTTTATAGATGCAATTACAAAGTCATTAAAAGAGATTGGTAAGTAATAAAAGCTAACTAAAGTACAGCTAAAAGCTACAGGCGCAAAAGTAAGTTTCAAAATTGCTCCTGTAGTTTTTTTGCTGTATGACCGGATATTACAGAATAATTAAAGAGCAAAGATAACTCTTCTTAAATTAGATCTAGGAAAGATATTACTTTATCTATTATCCCCACAAGCCCCCGTCTTATGATATTTGATACATAACATTAACTATAACGGCGATCACTCAAATTTCAATGATTAAAAAGTGGATAAGAAAGCTCAACTTCAGACATTTAAAGCTATTGCCTTAAAGATAGAAGACTGAACTTCAAGTGCGCTATTAGACCGATCCTTGGCACGCGATCCAGCACGATTTCATGCAGCAATCGTTTTTTTTAATTGATTCATTCAAGAATAGTTAATAAACAGCCCCTCAACTACCTGAGACAGTGTGATTTAATTACACGAAAATGAATTGAAAAAAAAGCGTTATCATAAAGGTAACGCTTAAACACAAGAGAAATAATAATTCTTTAAGCTTTGGCTATATCAGCTTCATAGAGTTTGCGCATTTCATCTAGAGCTCCAGCTGATTCTGGCAAGATTTGACCTCCATCAATAATCAAATTATGACCATTTACATACCAGGACTCTTTTAAAGCTAAGAACAAGGCTGCATTGGCTATATCAAAGCCTGTTCCTAATTTTTCAACTGGGACTGCTTTTTCCATGATATCAACGTAGTTCTGACCTAAAGACTTTAAGCCTTCAGTCATCACGTTGCCAGGAGATACTGCATTTACGGTAATTCCATATGGAGCTAATTCCATGGCAGCGGTTCGCATAAAACCTAACTGAGCAGCTTTACTTGCACCATATACAGCCCAACCTGGATAGCCTGTAATAGGACCTGTAATTGATGAGGTTAAAATAATTCTGCCATACTTTTGTTTCTTCATATAAGGCATTACTGCTTTTATCGCATGGAACATGCCTTTGACATTGATGTCCATTACCATATCAAAGTCTTTATCAGTCATCTCTGATAGAGGAACTTGTGGTATAACACCAGCATTTGACAATAAGATATCAATGCGACCATAGGTATCAACTGTAGTCTTAGCCATTGCTTGCATCTGTTCATATGAAGTTACATCTCCTGCAAAGGCAATAGCCTCACCACCTGCTTTAGTGATCTCTTCTACAACTTCATCTAAAGTAGCTTTACGTCTTGCTACACAAACTACCTTACAACCAGATTTTGCAAAGCTAATTGCCATAGCTTTACCAATACCAGATCCTGCACCAGTTACAATTGCTGTACATCCCTTTAAGCTGTCATACATGATGCGTACCTCTTACTTTAAATAACTACCTGCTAGATAAGACTCACATAGTCTTACAGTATCTTTGGTAACCTGTAGACCTTCTTTTGCTGCAAATGGAACTTCACTGTGACTGGTGCACCATGACATCAGCTCAATACGACGCATGATGGATAATGTAGGCAACAGATCTTTTTCATAGTCAGATAACTTGGTTACCTTTTCATAACCTTTTACCCAGGCATTTGCTAACTTAACTGCATCATCAGACTGCTCCATGAAACTTAAAGCTGCAGCAAAGTCGAACAGATACCAGCCAAATCCCATATCATCAAAATCGATCACGTGAAGCTCACTTCCATCTACAAGCAGATTGGTTGCTCTGCAATCAGAGTGGATCACACCAAAGTTGTAGTTATTCTCTCCATAGTCATCCATAAGAGTCTTTACAACATCTACAGTCTTACCCACAGTTAGCTTTCCAAAATCATCTAAACCATTACTGTTTTTCCAGTTTCCCCAGTAGGCATGTTCGCCAATGATGCCCTCAAAGTCCCAAACGCGTCTTGTAAACCACTCAGGGCGTTTCCAGTGTCTTGCGTGATTGTGCATCTTGGCACTGATTTCACCTACAACTTCAAACCAGTGATCAAGTCCTGCTAACTCTAAAGTAGGCTCACTGCCATTTAACTTTTCAAAAGCAACAATCATACGGTGATCTCCTGATGCAGTTGTTGTCATTGCAACATACTCACCAGTAATTAAAGGAATTGGTCTTGCTGTAGAGATGACATGCTCGTCAGCCAGAGCTTTAACCCAAGCTAACTCTGATCTAATTGCATCTTTGGTTGAATAGTCGTTACGTTGAACTCTTAAGATTAGAGAGCGTCCTTTTTTAGGGCCCTCTTTAGGATCAGTTGCACAAAAAGTGGCATTCTCTGACAAATTGATTAGTTTTGCATAAGCTTCATCGCTCATACCCCACAGTTTTAATGAACTATTTACCATATCAGTAAGCTCTTTAACTGTTTGTGGCTCGTACTCTTTGCTCATAACGTCACCTTTTCTATCCTGCTTATATACAGATGAAATAAGGCTTTTAAGCTTATTTACTGTATATAGCGATTAAATGTGGAACTTAATTTGACCTTCCAACATATTGGAACTTATCAACATAATATGTTGTACTTTTAACACAAACATAAATCTTTGTTGATTGTCAGTCAATATCCAACAAAATATTTTTAGTTTTTGCAATTTTTATATTGTCATTCCAACATTTTTTAGGTATTGTTAAATAAACTTCAACATTTTATGAACAAGGTTACACATTTGGAGGTCATTATGACTGAGTTAACACGCCGTTCTATGTTAAAAATGATGGGTGCATGTGCAACAGCAGCTTGCGCTCCTGTAATGTTGTCTTCAAAAGCATTCGCTGGTGAAAGAGACAAAGAATTGAATATTCTGTGCTGGGAAGGTTATAACAGCGCAGATGTGTTAGATCCTTACAGAAAGCTAACCGGTGCTTCAGTTAAAGCAGAGTCTGCTACTAATGATCCTACCATGGTAAATAAGTTACGTGCTGGTGAAACTAAGATTTGGGATTTGATCAACGTTAATAACCCATGGGCACGTAAAGTTCTTTTCCCTGAAGGCTTAATCACACCTTTAGACGAGAAAGTTTTTGCTCCATATTTTGAGAATATGCTACCTACCTTTAAATACCCATACAGCTGGGCAATGAGCGAAGATGGCACAAAACTGTTAGGTATGGTGCAGAGATTTGGTCCTTATAACTTCGTAGTTAATACCGACAAGATCTCAAGAGAGACCGCTGAAAAGACCGGTTGGAAACTTTGGGCTGATGACAGTTTAAATGGAAAATATGCTATTAACGAAGCTGATGACTGGAACGTAGCTCATATGTTCACCATTGCAGGTATCGATCCTTACAAGGAGCACAGCGCTGATGAAATGGCAGCATTTGAAAAGACCTGCAAGAGGATCTTTGGTAATGCCAAGTTCGTAGGTGATATTGCTGCTGTAAACCAGGCTTTAGTAAATGGTGATATTGATGCTTACATTTCTGGTGGTACCTATACAGCATCTTTAGCAAGAGCTGAAGGCTTAGATAATATTAGAGCAATCTCTCCTCTTGAGAATGCGCTAATGTGGGTAGAGGTCACCTCTGTTGTAAATAATCCAGTTCACTCACCTCTTGCTGAGGATTTCTTAAAGCACGTGCAGGATCCTGAGATTGCACACACCGTAGCATTTGCTGAAGGTACCTTTAACCCTGTAGCTCAGATGGGTAACAAGAAGTGCTTTGATCTATTCACCTCTGATGAATTAGACGCTATTCAGTGGGATTCATTAGAGGAAGAAATGTCACGTTCTCGTGCTTATGATATTGTTCCTGACTATGACAAGGCACACGACATCATGGTAGAAGCAAAGAGAACCAAAGGTTAATTAGATTCATCATCTCCATAATGTGCCGGCTTATGCCGGCATTATTTTGGACATGCAACTGTATATAAGAACATTTCCACTAATATAGTTAAAAATTAGTCATCTTATGAACCATTTTTTAATGTACTTGCAATTTCACTTAAATTCATACGGACGATATTTAGTATCTCTTTTGCGCTGTAATTATACGAAATATTCCAGTTAGGAATTTTCTGTTTAAAAGATTTAGCGTCATATAACATGCCTCGCATATCAACAACATTCAGTGCGTTCCAATTTTCTATTGGCTGATTGAATGAAGTAGCTCCTTTGAACATTTCCTTCATATTTTTAACATTGGAAACATCCCAATTTTCTAAAGGTTGGTTAAAAGATATTGCTCCACAAAACATTTCGCTCATATTGGTAACTTTTGAAACCTTCCAGTTACCAATAGGATGGTTAAAAGCTTTTGCTTCTTTAAACATTTCACTCATGTTAGTTACATTCGATACATCCCATTCATCAATACATTTATCGAATAATTTTGCCCTACAAAACATACCAGACATATCTGTTACATTTGAGACATCCCAACTATCAATTGGTTTATTAAATGATAAAGCACCACAAAACATTCTGCTCATATCAGCTACATATACTACTTCCCATTTTCTTATAGGTTGATTAAAAGATATTGCCCCACAAAACATCTCGCTCATATCGGTAACATTAGAAACATTCCAATTGTAGATAGGCTGGTTAAATAATATTGCGTCTTCGAACATTGCACTCATGTCAGTTACACTAGATACATTCCAATTTTCAAGTGACTGATTAAAAGATTTTGCTCGATAAAATAAAGCAAACATATTAGTAACACTAGAAACATTCCAATTTCCAATTGGTTGATTAAAAGATGATGCTCCCTTGAACATTGCCCTCATATCCGTAACATTGGAAACATTCCATCCCTCAAGAGAAGAGTTAAATGAAGATGCTCCCATAAACATTTCTCTCATATCAGTAACTTTTGAAACATCCCACCCTTCAAGTGAGTGATCAAAAGCTCTAGCTCCACTGAACATAGAATCCATTACAGTTACATTTGATACATTCCAATTATCTATCGACTGATTAAAAGAAGTAGCTCCTTCGAACATCCCGCTCATTTCAGTTACTTTTGATACATCCCATTCTCCAATCGGTTGATTAAATGAGGTTGCCCTTCCAAAAAGTAAATACATAGATTCAACATTAGAAACATTCCAACTTCCAATAGGTTGATTAAATGATTTTGCTTTATAGAACATAGCTCTCATATCAATCACATTTGATACATTCCAATTTCCTATTGGTTGATTAAAATCAGAAGCTCCACAGAACATAGCTCTCATATCAATCACATTTGATACATTCCAATTTATTAAACCTTTTTGATTAGGCTTTAGCTTATGAGTGACTACATCTACATCTTTGGTAAAAGAAGAATCAGAACAGAATAAAAAAGACATGTCAGAAATATGAGAAACATTAATATGCTCATATTCGACATCGTCTCTATCTAGCAAAATATCTAATTGCTCTCGAGTTCTTGGTTGATATTTAAAATATAGCCTAAAGTAATATTTAAAATTCTTAAAGTTCATGATCGATACCTAAACAAAGATCTGAAAATTCTGAAATAAAAAACAGCTTAACTTTGAATTTGGAATTTAATGAGAGATTACTTGAAAATGTGAGACTAAATGTACAACGTGGTAGCTAACAAATAGCAGTCACTTCAATAGTTTTATCAGATAAAACTATCAATAAACGAACCTTTCGTCAGCTTTGAAGATCTTGCTATTTGTTCTGTACATCTACTAAATATGAATCGTATTGATCTTTAACAAAATATCACAAAACTAATTCATATTAAAATTACAAGTGCACTGTTTTAACCACACGATTTTTTGGATCAATAACACTCAATATACTTTTTGATGTTTCTATAGATACGCTATTTGAAGTATAACCTTGTAACTTTCCATATCTCGTAAAAAGGACATGTCCTTTTTCATCATAAACGTAAACCAAGTTTCCCTTTTGAACTGCAGTACTTATTGCCATAATTTCAACTCCTAAAATTAGAATAAACAATATAGCTACTATACCCCCCCCATATAAAAACAGTGATATTAATCAATATATGAGTTTTTGATCAAAAAAATTAAACTACATTGTAGTTTGATAGAAAAAATTGAGAACGCCCCTCAAATATAGTGAAAACAAAGCACCTAGCTAGTGCACTTGCACTTTATTAAACAAACATCAACAGAATCTTTAATTTCAAGCGAACCTATTTATAGTTCAACATTTACTCTAACTTATTGTTTAATAAACATAAAATTCAAATATTTAAGTTTTGATGTTGTACTTTCAAACTTGTTGAAGCATCAATGTTGCAACAACAAATAATTATGTGTTGATTACAACATTATTATGTTGTACTTTTAACTCATGAAGTTTGATTCTTTCACATAACACATTCTTCATTTACTTGGGAGCTACTTAATTTCCCAATTTATAAAAATTACTTTATGAGGTTTTAATTATGAATAGCAAAACCACCTCTTTAAAAGATGACGAATCAAAAGTTAAAGTTCTTCCTGGTCAACCACTACTTGATCTTGTAAATGTTTGCAGAGATTTTGACAAAGTAAAAGTTATTAAGAATGTAAACCTCATTGTAAAAAAGAATGAGTTTTTCACACTGGTAGGACCATCTGGTTCTGGTAAGACCACTATTTTGAAAATGCTAGCTGGTATGGATCAACCAACCTCAGGTGATATCGTGCTTGAGAACAAGAGTATTTCAACACTGCCACCTGATAAGAGACCTACCTGCATGGTATTCCAGTTCTTAGCTCTGTTCCCTCACATGACTGTAGGACAGAACATTGAGTTCCCAATGAGAGTTAAGGGTATTGCTCCTGAAAAATGCATTGAAAAAGCTCAAAAGCTGTTGGACTTGGTTCATTTACCAGAGGACTACTACAACAAAAACGTTATGAAATGCTCAGGCGGTGAGCGTCAGCGTGTGGCAATTGCAAGAGCTCTAGCTTATGACTCTGAAATTATCCTATTTGATGAGCCTCTATCAGCTATTGATGCAAAATTACGTAAGACCCTGCAAAAGGAATTAAAAGAGCTGCACAGACGTTCTGGTAAGACCTTTATTTACATTACTCACTCACTAGAAGAAGCAATGTTTATGTCTGACAGAGTAGGTGTTCTTTGCAAGGGAGAATTAAAGCAGGTAGGTACCCCTGAAGAGATTTATGCTCACCCAGTTTCACGCTTTGTAGCTGAGTTCATAGGTGACGTAAACATCTTCCCAATCAGAGTAAAGCCTACAGGCGGTTGGGAGAGTTCAGATTTTCCAAAGCAGGACTTTAAGGTAGTACCTCATGGCAGAGATTTAGAGGGCTACATCATTGTAAGACCTGAAGCTTTAAAGCTTGCTAAAGAAGGCAGCTCACTTGATAACGTAGTTGAGTGCAAGATCTTAAATCAGTTCTCACTAGGCTCAAGATCTCAGTTCCAACTTCTATGTGGCAAAAAGGAAATTACCCTTGAGTTACCAAGATCAGAAGTTGGTGAGTATAAGACCGGTTCTGTTATCAAAGTTGGATGGAACGCTGAAGATGCCATCTTTGTAACAGAATAGAGGAGGTGCGATTATGTCTATTCAAGTAAAAATGCACAGCTTTATTGAAAAGCTTGAGGATTTTATCCGTTCTAAGGGCGGTCGCTGTGCCTTACCTGTATACATTCTGTTGTTTATAGGCTTTGTGGCTCCGCTGTTCATGGTTTTAGGATTTTCATTTGCAACTCCAAGATCTTTCCATGCATTCACATCTTTTACCTTAGAGAACTTCATCCACATTTTTGATGGTTCAAGTTCTGTATGGAGATCATTTGCCTGGTCTATTGGACTAGCTGCATTTGTTACAGCGATATTAGCTGTTGTTTGCTACCCAGTAGCTGTTGGCATGGTAAGAGTATTTGGTAAAGGCATGTCTACTTTTATCAGTATTCTCTTTGTGTTCCCTCTGTTTGTTTCAGAAAACGTTCGTCTTTATGGATGGATCTTATTCTTTGGTAAGAATGGCGTTTTAGACGGTCTTTGCAAAATGATAGGTCTTTCAGGTCCTGATATTCTGTTCACACCTGGAATGACAGCTATGGGTCTAGCTTATTCATTCTTACCATACATGTTATTCCCTGTAATTATGGGTGTAGCTTTAGTACCAAAGGATCTAATTACAGCAGCAAGAGACTTAGGAGCATCTCGTCTTAGAACCTGGTGGCAGATTGAGTTACCTCTTTCAATGCCAGGTGTACTAATTGGTATGTTATTAACCTTTGTCTTAGCAACTGGTTCAATGTCTGAATCAAAGATCTTAGGTGGTCAGTCAATCATTGTAATTACCAACGATATTGATGTGTCATTTACCTTCTCTCAGAACTGGCCACAAGGCGCAGCCTTAGCTGTAGTGCTAACCCTGATTATCGGTGCCTTAACACTGTATGCTTTCAAGAAGATCGATTTAGACAAGCTCATGGGCCGTGCATAGGAGGCCATTATGGAATACACAAAACAAGGAAGACGCAACAGAACCTTTATCATTATTTGGACTATTGCTGTTATCGGATTTATTTATCTTCCAGTACTATGTGATGCTTTATCTTCACTTTCAAAAGGCCGTTATTTCATGTTCCCAATTAAAAAGTGGGGTCTTGACTGGTGGACCAAGACTGCTAACTCAATTGAGATCAGTCAGTTGGTAAGTAACTCTCTGTTAATTGCATTCTTTGTAACTATTTTAAGTACCATCATTGCTTTTTGTGGAGCTTTAGCCTTTGCCAGATTCTCATGGAAAGGAAAGAAACTGTTCCAAAAGATCATCTTAATGCCAGTTTTCTTCCCTCAACCAGTATTAGGTCTGGCTCTATTACTATGGTTTAACGCAATTGGTATTCCACTGTCATGGCATACAGCAGTATTTGCTCACTTAGTATGGATCACCCCTGTTGTTACTCTAGTTATCGCAATTCAGGTTTACGGTTTTGATCCTACTCTAGAGGATGCTGCAAAAGATCTAGGTGCAACTCCTTTCCAGATCTTCTGGAGAGTAACCCTACCTCTACTGTGGCCAGGTATTTGGTCAGGAATGCTGTTTGCTTTCTTACTTTCATGGGGAAACTTCCCATTATCACTGTACACTACAGGTGTAGACAACACTGTTCCAAAGTGGCTGTACTCTAAGATGGTTGCAGGTTATACCCCAATGGTACCTACATTAGGAACCATGAGTACCTTAGGAGCTGCAGGACTAATGTTGTTAGGTGCTTTAACAGTTTACATGATGCACCACAGACAGGGTCGCATCTAGGAGTTATAAAGCTAAGACATAACATATAGAAAAAAAATACGGTGGCAATTATAATGAAAACATGAAAATAGATTGTCACCGTCTTTAAATCATAAGTGAGGGAGCAGGTTCTGAAATGAAAACAATAAAACTTACAAAACCTGAAAGGCAGAAACTTATAACTGATAAATTAAAAGAATACCCTGCCCTAAGAGTATCTGAGTTATCTCAGGATATTGGAGTTTCTACAGAAACTATTCGCCGAGATTTAGACGAACTTGAATCATTAGGTTTAATCAGTCGTACCTATGGTGGTGCGGCTCCTGCTATTACTAAAGAACCATCTTTTAAACAAAGAGAGATGGTTAATGTAAAACAGTATGAGATTATTGCTAGAGCTACCTGTCATTACATCAATGATGGTGAAGTTTTAGCTATTGGCAGTTCTGTTACCACCTTACAGGTAGCAATAAGACTTGCTGCTGAAAAGAAGGATTTAACAGTCTTTACAGACTCTTATTCAATTGCATCAGCACTAAGTTCAAATCCTACTTTTAAAGTACACGTATGCCCTGGCCTTTATAACGACGATGAGAATTGCGTATTTGGACCAGAATCCATCAATTATTTTTCAAATATCTATGTAAATAAAGCAATTTTAGGTGCAACAGGGCTCAACCAAATTGGTGTATCTAATGTTGACTTAGAAATTGGTGAAACCTACAAAGCCATGGCACGCAGTGCCAGTGAAACTATCATTGTGGCAGACTCATCAAAGATCTCAAGAAATGCTGTAAGTTTATTCTTACCATGGAATCAGATCTCAAGACTTATCATTGATAAGCCTCCTTTTGATGAAGAGCTTACTGTTGGACTAAAACACGGCAAGGTCGACGTAACCATTGCCACAGAGAGCAGTTGGTCTTTCTAGTAATTCTGTTGTTAGAGCTCACTTATGTGGGCTCTTTTAAATTCTCAAGGCTTAACATTGTCATCATCAGAATCTATCTTAAATACTCTCACCTCACAAAACATCTCATATGAAGTTCTTGAGCATGAGCCTTTGCTTACCATGCAGGATGGTCTTGAGGTTGAGCAAAAGTTAAATATTGTTCCCTGTAAGAATCTTTTGTTAGTAAACCGTCAGCATGAGTTCTTTTTACTGATGGTATCAGGTGATAAGAGAGTTAAAGTAAATAATATCGCTAAAGAGATTAACTCATCCCACTTGTCTTTTGCTTCAGATGATGATTTAAAAGCACTCTTAAATGTAACTACAGGTGCTGTAAGTCCATTAGATTTAGTCTTTGATACAGAACATAAAGTAAAAGTACTCATGGACAAAGAGCTCCTATCTCAAGAATTTATTGGCTGTCATCCTGGTACTAATACCATGACCGTAAAAATGAAAACAGCTTCTCTTGTGGAGATATTTTTTAAGTCATTACATGTTAACTGCACTTACGTTGATTGCTAAGACAGCACATACTCATGTGATCTAATTCAAGTAAATCTGGACTCTTTTCTTTACAGTTCACTACTTTTTCAAAGTTTCTTGCAAATCCTCTCAAAACTTGTGAAATACCTCCAAATAATTTCTTAGTTTTCTCCGTACAATGCCTTCATCAATCAAATAAACATGTCTTGGGAAACTATGAAAACAATAATTAAAACTACCCTATCTTTAGGCTTACTAGCTCTATTGTCAGGCTGTACTTCTGGCTACGGTGTTGATGAATACACACTAGATTCAGTTAATTCTAGCTGGTATAACACTTTTAAATCTTACAGAAATGATACTGGTACAGTCGATCCTATAGCCAATTTACGTATTTATCAGGTAATGGTTGAATCTTTCCAAAATGGAGATGATTCTATTAACTTTGATACAGGCTATGGCACCTCATCACACAAAGGAGATCTGCAGGGTGTTATCAATGCCATTCCTTATATTAAAAGCCTAGGCATGAACGCTATCTGGATGACACCTGTCTTTAGGACAGTGCCAGATGGACAAACTCCATCAAAGCTTGATGCCACAGGCTATTACATCTATGACTACTTTAATGTAGAACCTAGATTTGGTACTAATGAGAAGTTAAAAGAGTTAATTGATACTGCCCATAAGAATGGCATGTATGTCTTCTTAGACGGTGTGTTCGGTCACTTTAGATCAGATGTAATTACAAAATCTCCTAAAGGTAATACCTTACATATGACAGGTAAGTGTATTGGTAGCAACCTGCAACCATACAATCCTCCTGAGAACACCTCTTGTACTGACTTTGATGTAAGTGGCGATTCAGAAAAATTCATGACAGAGGTAGCTACTCACTATATTGAGGACTACAAGATTGATGGCTGGAGACTTGATCAGGCCTATCAGGTACCACTAGATACATGGCGTCATATTAAAAAGGCTGTTGAGACCACCAGTGCCTCAGTTACCTATAAAGACAGCAATGGTAAGGATGTGCATTCATTAGGCTATATGGTTGGAGAAATATGGTCTGACAATCCTACCATTACAAGAACAGGTTATGGCTCTGATAAAGATCCTGCCCTAGACTCATGCTTTGACTTTGGTCTTCGTTATGGCATTGTACAGACACTTGCAACCGAAGAATGGGGTAAACAGAACCATTCAGCTTTAAATCTTATTGATCTTTTAAAGTATGACGAGAACAACCTTCCAGGTCATGCTTATCCAAATCTAATGATCACCAATCATGATCTTGTGCGCTTTGGTGATCTTATCCAAAGAGCTGGTCTTCAGGAGTGCTATGACAAGAGAGTTGATTTAGCTTTATCTTACCTTGCAATTGCTCACTCAGGACCTATTACCAACTACTATGGTGAAGAAATTGGTCAGGATGTTCCTAACTTTGATAAAAAGAGAAATGAGATGGGCTACTATGACGATCATGTAGCTCGTGATAATGGCAAGATCAGCAACTTCACCGACAAAGAGACACAGCATCAACTCCTCTTTACCTATTTAATGAAGCTGCGCGCTCAGCATGGTGCTATCTCTAATGGAAAGATGGAACTTTTAAAGATTAGAGGTACCCTCTTCTCATGTAGAAAGACCTTTAAAGGTGATGACACCTTCTTCTATCTAATGAACCTTGATAAAAGCAATGCAGCTAAGATAACCATTAGCAGCGAGCTGTTTGCAAAGGACAAGAGCCTAAAGGCATTGATTAGCAGTACTCCTGCTGTAAAGAACGCTGACGGTTCTTATACAGTTACAGTTGCACCTTTGAGCTTTGAAGTTGTATCTGACGGTGATGTAAAAGGCTTTTACGAATAAAAACACTAAAGCTTATCATCACAATGAATCTTTTATAAAACACATACTCCACTGACCTCATGACATTTTGAGCATATCCAGGATAACTGGATATGCTCTGTTTTTATCACGCCTTCTGTAATTTGCTCTGAAAAAATTCAATCAAAAAAAAGTTTGACATATATCACATAAAATACTTAATATGTGCACATTGATTGTCGTTCAGATCACATATTATTAGAAAGATTATAAAAATGACTAAGAAAAAATTGACATATATCACCATACTTGGTGCATGTATTGCTGCAGGTGTATTTGTTACCGTACCATCACAGGCTGTTTCTGATGAAGGCAAGAGCAAAGCTATGATCATGCTTGAAAAAGCTAAAGCTGCTAGATTAGAGCGTAAAAAAGCTTTAGAAAACAAGCGCAATGAGATGGAGCTGTACTATTCAGATAAGACTGGTCATAAGTACAAAGTAAATGTTTACTTTGAGGGTGAGATGGTTGATTCTGATGTTCTAAATCAGTGGGTTCCTAACGAATACAATGCTGTTTTATTCTCAAATAACGACAGTAAAGATCAAAAAATCTTGGTATCAAATTCTGAAAAGATGGTAACTGCTTACATTGATTTTACAAAAGAGATCGAGGATAAGAATCAGAAGACTTTCTGCAAAACTTTATATAAGCAAGCAAAAACAAATCATTCACAGAAAGTTTTAAGCAAAGCTACCATTTATACAGGTAAAGATTCATCAGTTTGTCAGTTTGCTCTTCATGACAAAAATACCTATCTTTTTGCATTTGAAAGTTATGAACTGTATAAAGATGGTTCTTTAGCTTATGTTCATACCTTAAGTAAGAATGATCAGGATTATATCTCTATTATCAAAAGTGCTTTTCCAAGAGTTGTTGCAGATAAAGCTAGAAAAGCAGTATCTCATGCTTTAGGTGAGTTTTTAGCAACTGAAACTTATAAGAAAACTCAGTTATAAAAGAGAAACTAAATCCAACATAAGGCCTCTATCAAAAGCTCTGAGGCCTTTTCTATTTAGGAATAAAAGATCTTCTTTCTAACTTATCCACCGAAAAACATTTCAAAGTGCCACCAAAGTGCCACCAAAGTGCCAGCCAAAGTGCCAGCCAAAGTGCCACCAAAGTGCCACCAAAGTGCCACCAAAGTGCCACCAAAGTGCCACCAAAGTGCCA
>X240_Southern_White_cheeked_Gibbon__coassemble_458_pt1 | contig 7987 bp, 7 predicted proteins | sample X240_Southern_White_cheeked_Gibbon__metabat2_high_PE_009 | metagenome-assembled genome bin X240_Southern_White_cheeked_Gibbon
CAACCAATATGAAACTACATTGTCAGCTGTAGTGCATACACCGAAAAAAGCGTATGGAAAGATATCCTTATACTTATTCCACAAAGCTAAAAGTTCCATGTTCTTTTTATATCATTCCTTTTCTGAATCTATAAAAATCACCTAATGCCTTTAGTCCTATTTTAACAATTTTTATGATGTTGATTGAGTTTTTACCTGCAGTTCTAGGTTTAAAAGAAATTGGTTTAAAGATGATCTCTTCTTTATAAAAGGCAAAGTATGTTGTCAGCATGATGTTAGGCAGGTTGTAGTCACTCTGCATTTTATCAATATATTTGAAAACAGCTTTTGTGTTCATTAACCTAAAAGGTGCATTTGCATCAGGTACTTTAACATTGAAAAAAAGCTTTAACAGGAAACATACCACTTTTTCTACAAACGCTCTATCTTTTCCATCTCCTCGTTCTGTACGGTTTCCAAATACCCCACCCTTATAAACATTTCTCAGTGACCAAAAGGATTCAAATTCTTTTGGATTTGTCTGACCATCAGAGTCAGTCTGAAAAATATAATCAGCATGATTTGAAATGGCAAATTTATAAAGGGCTATCAGTTTTGGGCCATGAAAACAATTATCAGTATCAAGGATCTCTAATTTTGGATAATCTGAATTTTTCATGGCAAGAAGAATATCATGAGTTTTATCAGTACTGCCAGAGTCAGCAACAACCAGTCGTGAATCTTCTGACTTTTCAGAAAGAACGGCATACCAGTCTCTAACAGTCTTTTCTATATTAGCTTCTTCGTTAAAAGCTGGCATTACTATGTATAATACGTCCATAACTATCTTTTAGGCTTAAGGATCCAGCCTGCTCTCCCTTTTTTTAAATCATAATTGAAAAATATAGATAACTCTTTTGCCATCTGCTGATTATTGATGTTACTAAACCCGACGTAAATAATATCAGGAATTTTTTCTTTGTGAATTTTGTAGTAGTTATATAAAATATCTCTACTTTTTGTAATAGAGTAGTTTAAAGGCGAATAACTGGCACACCTCTGAGGTAATTCCATCCATAACACTCTGTCATCAATAATTAATGCATTTGCTGACTCAGGATCATTTTTAATGCTATTTGCATCGTCAAGCATCACATTATATTTGTTTAATCTGTTTTCAGTAACTAAAAGACCTTTTGCAACACCTATATCTATCTGTTTTGTAAATTGATTTAATCCTACGCCTTCCCAAAATACAATACTCATTCTGTAATAAAAAGTTAAGGCAATCAATATAACGTAAAAGATATTAATTATATACTTAAAATATTTAAAGTCACTTTTTATAGAATCATAAGAAAACAGAATTATTAACAAACTGCCTATTGATGCAATACAAGAAAAACCTGATATTCCAGAAAGTCCAGTATTTGAGGCTATGAATTCAAAATATGTCAGTATCATTCCTGGAATATAATAAATAAAAAACATTCTCTGTATTCTTTCATCAAAGTAGTTATAAAAAACAACTGTTAGTGCTACAACGTTCGGTATAAAAATAAGATTGTTAAGATGTACATCTGGGGCAAAAAACTTAATGAAAAAAATAATTAAAACAATACCAAATCCGATTGAAGTTAATGTAAATAGGCTGGAGATTTTTTTTACATCAGGTATTTTTCTTTGAATAAAAAAGTATGTTATAAATTGAAAAAAGTAAACTGTATATATTAAAACACTTGCGAGTTTAACGTAAATCTGAGTAGACTCATTGTCAAACATGACCATGGCACCATGACCAAACAGAATTGCTGAAAAATATCCAATCGTATACTTGTATAATGTATTTACAGGATGATCAGGATCTCCCATAAGTATATGAGGTAATGTATTTATTAGTTGTGATAATGAAATCTGACTGAATACAAAAATTATAAAAAACGTAAGGGAAACGAAAATTCCAACCGTTACCCCAAGTAAAGCTTTATAGGAATAAAATAATTTTACTTCATGTGGTAGTGTTAGTTTTTTGTTAGAAATTATTATAACCCCAAAACAATACAGTATGAATAATCCTGCTAGATATGGTATTCCTAAACATGCTGCTGAAAGACAAACTCCACCAATAATATATCTAATAGATCTATATTTAGATTTTGGATCACAAAATAAGCAGATTATCCAGAGAAGGATTCCAAATATGGCTATGGAGTTGTAAGAAATTACCATTAAACCATAACAGCAATAAATTAAAAAAATCAAAGATACAACATATGCCTTAAACTCTCCAAAACGTCGAAGATTAGAAAAAAGCAGAAATGTAATTATGATTTTTATAACAGTGTAAGTGTACCTAAAATATAGATATACTCCTGAGTAATCATGGTGAAATAAAGAGTAAATCCTAAGAAAAGGCATTATTACCAAAGCAGACAGTTGAGTATTATTCCACTCATCAAATAAAATTCTGTCTCCTTGTAAGAATCGTTTAGCGATAGTTGGGTAGAATGCCTCATCTAATGTCGCATAGCCATATTTACATTTATAAAAAAGCGAAAATATAACGATCAAAATTATTGAAAAATAAAAGCTACGCAGAACAATTTGTTTGTTAAAACTCATATATTGTACAAAAAAAATTATTACGACAACCAAACGATCCCGACCATGATCACAAAATGATGTAGGTTGATATCGCTGTTAAAAAATCCATCAGTAAACCTGATTTGATGCTCTTTGACAATGTGTTTTTCTCTTGAATTTTAAGGGTAAATGTCAGTTCTGACAAAAGGAAATTCTCAGAACCAAGTACTCGGTTCTGATTGGATTGAATATCTGTTTTGATTAGACATCTACAGGCTGGGTATCAAAGTATTCCATGAGGTAGGCTAAGGCTAACAAAGGGTTGTACTCAAATATCTTAAAGCTAATCTTGTAGGAGATAAGAGGAACTTTCCTTGCAGTTTCCTTAGTGGGTGTTTTATATTGTCATACCCTCGTTTGGACATCTTTTCTCTTGCAAAGGAGATGACGTTATAAACCATGGAGTTAAGACCAATGATTGAAGTTAAATTATTTTCATCACAGCAGTGCTGCATATCCTGTAACAGAACTGTATCAATGGTGTTGTGCTGTGCTTCATACATCCATCTGCTTCTTACTGAGAATACTATCTGATGACAATTTTCTTCAGTAAATGGAAGGCTTGAGATGAAATAGAGAGTGGATGTCTCTTTAAGGACATCTTCCTTGTCATCTCTTAAATGTTTTTCAGCCTCTTTATAAACTCTGAGCACTGTTCTGGTATTAGGTAAAATATCCTCTTTAGTAAGGATATCTCCACCATCTTTATCTTTTAAGTCATCTATGGCTTTTAAAAGAGATTCTACAGAAACGATATCGTAGGTTCTCTCTTCAATACGTGAGCCTTCCTTATCTGTTCTTACCTCATGGTAATGTGAACTTGTGTTCTGAGTTTTATCAGTAAGCTCTGATATGTACTTCTCCATTGCCATAATCTGTTTGAAAGGTTGGTTTTAACAGCCATGATGTAGTCAAGGTGTCTTGAGTTTAGAAACTCAATCATTTTTGATGTAGTATTGATGGCATCAGCATAAAAGATACTGTCTTGAGGTAATGAAACTTTATCAATCACTTCGATAAAGGCTGATACCTCATTGTTCTTGGCTTTTACCATACTGTAGCTTATGACATTGAGTGCACTGCAGTCATAAAGACTAACTCTGTGTGCACTTTTCTTTTTACGGCCCTTTTCACCTCATCTGAATGATGAACGTAATTCCTGTCCGTCACCTCCTAAAAGGTGTCGGAAGTCAGATACATCGTCATCTTCATTATTTATGTTATGAACGAGCTCATAAGCTTCAATTCTGGCATCAGAAAATTACTGTCTGAACATTGATGAGAACTCATCATTAGGTATCAGCTTTAAAAAGAACCTAATCTCTTCAGCTGATATCATTCATTTAGGTGATAGCATATCAGGTATGATTTACTGAAGGATTGGATTGTAGATAAAGTAGAACTGTGCATGTTCTCTGCAATCATGGTTGCCACATAGTGATGACAGCATAACTACAAGCAGTACCACATCAGATGTGTAAATGACGTAGTCACTTTTCCTTTCATCATACTGAAAGTACTTTCATCTTATGTAATCACGCAATGCCTTAATAGCTGTGGTAAGAGGTCTCTTTTTAAGGAACCGTTCAGCTCTGTCTCGTGCTGTCTCTACCTGATACATGTAGTCATCAAAGAATGCATCATCCTCAGTATATCCTCTCTCATGAAGAGCCTGTACATACTGTTCATAAATATCTGGCTCAGAATCAGCGGGAGCAGAAAAACGAGTATGCTGTTTAGCATACTGCTCTAACTCATGAAAGTTAACTGATGATTCAATGATGTACCTTAAAAGTCTTAAACTTTCATTATTTGAAAAGTTTTCAGGTAAAATTTCAAGCAAAATATTGATCTGTGATCCCTGTGTCCATTCAAAATAAATTGAAACAGTGAACCAAAAATCACGGATTAAAAGAGAAAAACAAATTGTCAAAGAGCATCCGTAAAGCTTGCTTACTGGAGTTTAAAGTGTAAATCTACCGTCAAATCATTTTGTGTTCGTGATCGGTATGATTAGGTTTTCATAAATTTTTTTCATTTTTTCGAAAGAGGGGCGGGGAGAAGCTTTTTTTCTTTCCTCACATAAAACAACTTTTTCAATCATGAAGCATTTGCAGACTTTGATCATAACTTGTACTCTTTCTCTTTAACAGCTTTTTCAACCTGTTTTCGTCTAGAGGCAAAACTCATCAGAGATGCCTTTGAAGGCATCTTAAACTTATAGCTCTTAGGTATAAGAGATTTTGCTATGATCTCATTCCTTTTTATCATATTTTCAGGACCTTCACCTCTGTGACACTGCACAGATGTAATGAAATTGATACCTGAATACAGGTGACAGCAGTTACCATTTCGCGTGCTTATGGTATAGGTATATTGTCACTATGCTTCAAAGAGAAAAAATGTGTCTCTCAAGCAGAGGAGATATTGAGACTAAAGTTCCTTTAAATAAGGAGTTAGTTGTGACCTTCTTTCAAATCTTACTCATTATTACTAACAAAGAGTTAAGTCAAATTTTTCTTTATCTTCAAATTTTATATCTTTCCCTAATTGAATTTCTATCATTTTTAATTCTGTAGTAGCTATTACAGTATGTTTTTGACCTGATTTTATAAAGATTGTATCTCCAGATCTGATAGTGTTCTCAATGCCTTCAATAATAGTTTTCCCAGTTCCTGAAAGAACTGCCCAAACCTCATCTCTATGTTTATGGCTATGGTAATTCATTTTGTGACCAGGAAGTAAGGTTACTTTCATTGTTAGATAACCTCTGTCAACATCAATTACAGTAAAACTTCCCCAACTTTTTTCTGCATATCTGACTTGAGCACCTAAATTCTCAACATATTTTTTTATATAAGAACTGTGTTCCTTGTCAGAAACCAAAATTCCATCAGGTGATGCTGATATGATTACATCGTGCAACCCCATAGCAAGAATCGGCAAATCAAGCTCATTAATAATGTGAACACCAGTGCTTGACACATCTGTGATTCCTTTTCCAATGATTTTATCATCAATAGCTTCAGTTAAAGTATTCCATGTACCCAGATCAGCCCAATGTCCATTATATCTCATAACTTGAATATTGCATTCTTTCTCAACTATTGCATAATCAAAGGAAATTTTAGGAAGATTATTGTACTGTGACAGCAAATCTTTGTAAAAACTGCAATTAAAAATTTCAATAGATTTATTTATGAGGTAACCCAATATAAATCCGAAAATTCCTCCATTCCAAAGAGCACCTTTTTCAATCAACTTTTTAGCCATTTCTTTTGATGGTTTTTCTTTAAATGAGCTTACACAAGATACTTTATCATTTGTAGTAGGTACTATATAGCCATATTTTTCACTAGGATATGTTGGGGTTACGCCTAAAAGGCACAAGTTTGATTTTGAATTTTTTACTAAGTCTGACAAATCTTTTAAACTTTCAAAGTATTCATCATCTACGTACGGATCTACAGGACATACAATAACAGGTTCATTAAGATCAATTTTTAATTCATCTTTAAGAAATAAAGCTGAAAGAACTACTGCAGGAAAAGTATCTTTCCTGCAAGGTTCCACACAGATAGAAACATCACTTCCTAGTTGATTTCTTATCGATGATACCTGTTGTTTTGAGGTCGCTATGGTTATCAAAGCATTTTTATCAGCCTTCTTGATTTGTTTGTATACTTTTTGAACCATTGATTCATAAGTACCATCAGAATTCTTAAAGAATTTAATAAACTGTTTACTTCTGATGTCATTTGAAAGTGGCCAAAGTCGTTTACCTGAACCACCACTGAGCAATATAATATTCATAAAATTTTTATGTACTCAACTTTTGCATTCAAAAATTGAGTTAAAACGTTAAATATAAGCGGTCGAGCACTGCTTTTATTCTTTAAAATACGATTTTTGATTATTAAGGCTGATGTGATAAGTAAAAATGGCTTAAAAATGCTATTTAAGAGGCGTTTTTTTTGAAAAAGCGTGTATAAAATGACATAATTTAAGCTGTAAAATCAATAAGTTAAATCAGATTATACACACAGCTATGATAAACAAAAAACACTTCAACTTGCAATAGAACAATTTCTTTTGAGTCCATTTTTACTTACATCGGTATAAGCACTCTTTTACGTAAAGGCAAGTTTGAAAAGCGCTCTGGTGCTGATGTATTCACAATCTTGAATGAACTTATCTCTTCTGTATTCAAAGGTTATCCAAATCTGTACAGATTCTTTGAATCTACTGAAGGTAAAGCATTATCTTTTAGCAGAGATTCAGCATACAGATTTCTTTGCAATCCAAAGTAGACTGGCAGTCTTTAATGTTCAATATAGCCACATTCATCATCAGATTTATCTGTGATCTGAATAAAGACAATAAAGAGCAGATTAACTGTCTGGTTGTGGACGATACCATGATTGAAAGAAGCAGAGGTAAGAAGGTAGAGATCTTACCTTTATCAGTACAGTTTAAATATGTCATAACAAACCACTAGCATTTATATAACTCATAGCAGACAGTGGCCGGTTGAGCTTGCCTTTAAGGCTCAGAAAAGTTACCTTGGCTTAAAGAACGGATGTCAGGCTCATGACTTTGATACCTGTAATGCCTTTATGGTTATCTCCAATATCAGATTACAGCTCAAGGAGTTTAACAGAAGGCACGATAACGATCCTCGTTCTATTGGAGAGCTTTTCTACAGTTTACGCTCTGAGCTTACTGCTGTTACCTTTGATGAAGCTCTTCAGACTCTGCTATCTCTGATTTATGACATTGCCTTTACTCTTGAAGCAGAAGGCTGTTTACGTAAAGGTAAACTTGCCAAAGCTAAAGAGGTAATATCAGACAAAATCTCAGAGTGGTACTCAGGTATGACTGACAACATCAAAATGTACATTCAGCTACCACAAACGTCTCAATAATCAAAAATCGTATTTTAAAGAACAAATGCAATGTTAAACCGCATTGTTAGCAACATTTATAATTTATAAATTTGACCAGTTTCCAACTTTGCGATGTTCATCAAGTGGAGGATTGCCATATTGTGAATCTTTTAATATGATAGGTTAGATTTTATCTAAAAATTTTTGCAAAACTTCAATAAAATAGTCGACTTGCTTATTATTATTACTACTATGGTTACCAATAAAAAATCCATGTTCATGAATATCATCTGCATTAGTAAGTGGAAAAGGAATACTGTAATTCATGTATTTTATAACAGGGTTTCTAGTAAAGTTTCCTGCAACAATAGGTCTGCACTCGATTTTTTCTTTTCTAAGAGTATTTACCAAATCCTGTCGTTTGTTAGACAATTTTCCCTGCAAAACCAATGAAAATCCAAACCAAGACGATTTTCCAA
>X240_Southern_White_cheeked_Gibbon__coassemble_675_pt1 | contig 5840 bp, 5 predicted proteins | sample X240_Southern_White_cheeked_Gibbon__metabat2_high_PE_009 | metagenome-assembled genome bin X240_Southern_White_cheeked_Gibbon
CACAACCGCAGTAGAATGCGGTTTATAGTTAAATTCTAACCGTGGAAAGTAAAGAGATGAGTTAATTATAGACAATAGGCTGATATAAAAACAGTTTTCACAAAGGTGTTAGATAAAAGATCATCAAAATATGGACTCAAAAGTCCATTTTGATGATCTTTACCCTGAATTTAAAGAACACTAAGTTTTAAGACTACTTTTCATAAGCACGATGCTTTTATACTTCTTTGGTTACATCAATATGCAAAGTACTTATAAAGAAAGCTAACTCATCACTCATAGCATCAGCTTCAGAAATTCTTACATGGCCTTTGGTACCACAGCCGTTTTTGCTGTAATAAAAACGGTGAACTAATGGAGATGAAACTCGTGACACAACCTCATCGATGGCTTTATCCACACTAATGTCATGCTCTAGTATGGTTGTGGTCAAAATAAAGTGAGTCTTAGGATAAATCTCCATTAAATGACGTAAAAACTTTTCATAGGTATTCTTCCAGAGAACAGTTTTTTCTCCATTGGGCTCTTCTTTTATAAAGTTCTTTGGATGACTCTCATTTTGACCTATGGCAATTACCACTACGTGAGGGCGGAATTTTGAAAAGTCCCACTCAGTTACAGGATTTATGTAAGGATTGTAGTGGACTTTATCATAGACTGATTCCATACCAATGTAATCAGGATGGTGGAACCAGCCAGTTTTATCTAAAAGAGCTATACCACCTTGAGCAATATCATGAAGTTTGGCGCCTAACTTTCTTGCGCACATCCATGAATATGAGTAGTAGCTGTTTGAAAAGTGGCCATCATGTACAGGATCAACCTTACCTACGTAATCTACAGCTTCACTGACTTCACCTGCTGATACTGAGTCACCATAAACTTCCATCTTAAGGCATGGCTTTTCCTCGTAGGGAATGAGTTTGGCGTTATCTGAGAGGACTAACTCTTCTAGCGTGATCTCATGACAGTCCATGCGCTTGAAGAACAGGATTTCATGCTCGCGCTCTGTGTCATCTTTTTCTAATAAAGTAATGACAGTGCTTTTTTCATCATCATTTAACTGATAACACTTTTGTACACCATCAACTCTGGCTCCTACAAAGTTATGCCAGTTGTTCCAGTCTAGATGCTGATTTTTAATCTTTAAAGAGGCAAAGCTTCCAATAAAGCGGAACTTTAGATAAGTAGCAGGAAAGATAAATTGTGGATGAAGAGGATCTCTGTCATCTATTCTTCCGCAATATTCAATTTCTTTTGAATTTAATGGAATGATGTTCATTGATATACCTTTTGTTTAACTGATGTAGTTTTTGTTATTTTTTATTATGAAATTATCATTTACAAATAATTTTCACTTTCAATAAGTTATTAGTTAAATTGATGTTACTTATATTCTTTCATACTTCGCGAACATGAAGCATCCACGCCGAAATCATCCCAACCTTCACAGAAAAAGTTTACATCAGATAATTCCTTTTCTAGATTCTGACCTGTTCTTATACTTATATTCTCTGAATAGACCCAATTGGCCTTTTCAAAAAGAATTTCTCGGTTGTCATCTAAATAAAATAATATTGCTCTAGTCACATGTGCATCGTATTCAACTTTATTGTTTTTAACTAGAAGCTGATGATCATTGAAAACTTTGATGGATGCTATTTTGGAGTTTATAGGATGCTCATTCATTACACCTTCTTTAAAAACCGAAACTATGTTCTGTTCTTTGTCATAGGAGAATTTCATATAAGCTATGTCATCAGGTTCTCCTAAATAATCCACCATCTCAAAATTTGCTCTTAAAGAAAATACATTTTCTCCTATAAATAAGCCTACAAGCTCTAATACATCATTGCCTACGAAAAAGTCGTCACAACGATATTTAATAAATGATTTACCTACTAATGATTGAATTAGATTTGGATTAAATTCGTAATTTATCGATACCATATTTCATTTATATTAAAAAGATGAAAGCAGAACTTCTAGATTATAATTTACCAACAGCTATCTCATCTTCTACAACATTATATTGAACCAAAGATAAAAATATGGATAAAAGGAAATAGATCGCGCTTATTTTGTGCCATAACCTATATTTTTCAAAATTTAACAAAAATTAGGTAGATAAGACTTAAAACTTTTGCCTATACTCAAAACATAAAATTTACAAAATCAAAACAATCATTTATAAGCAATCAAACTTATAAAAAATTAAACTAAAAATAGGTGGTTTACTATGGACATCCTTGGTGTTGATATTGGCGGTAGTGGTATTAAAGGAGCGGTTGTTGATACTCTAACAGGTGAACTTAAGACTGAAAGAATTAGAATTCCAACTCCACAGCCAGCAACCCCAGAAGCTGTTGCAGAAACTTTAAAGCAGTTAGTTGACCAAATAGGCTTTAAAGGACCAATCGGTTGTGGCTTCCCAGCACGTGTTATTGATGGCGAAGTTCTTACAGCAGCTAATATTGATAAGTCATGGATCAATGTAAAAGTTGAAGAGCTGTTTACCTCTGTTGTAGGCCAACAGGTTTATGTAGCAAATGATGCTGATGTAGCAGGCTTAGCAGAACTTTCCTTTGGTGCGGTAAAAGATTATAAAGGCCCAGTTCTCTTCTTAACTATCGGTACAGGTATTGGTTCTGCCCTCTTTATCAATGGTCAGATGTATCCTAATACAGAATTTGGCCACATCAAATTCAAAGGCGATATTGCTGAGCACTATTGCGCTGACTCTGTACGTGAAAGAGAAGATCTTGGGTTTAAAGAGTGGGGCGAAAGATTAAATAAGTTCCTAGAGTACATTGCTTTCTTAACTCAGCCAGACTTCATTGTTTTAGGTGGCGGTGTTTCTAAGAAGTTTGATAAATATGCTTCAAAGTTAACTTTAAGCACTAAGGTTGTTCCTGCTAAGACCTTAAACCTAGCAGGTATCATCGGTGCAGCTATGTACGCTAAGACCAGAATTTAGTTTTTAAAGTAGTCTTGTCCTGTTAAGGCAACTTAACAGGACCTTTTATTTGTGCATTTCTCTTTATTCTCTTTGCCCTCTTTTAAATTTCTGCAGTAAAAAGATTTTTTTACACTCTGACATAATCAGGCATTCATTTGCCAAAATTTGACATTTTTTGAAAGCTAATTTGCACGATACTAAACACAGGTGGAAAGCTTGTATACTGCTAAACCATGGTATGACAACACCTGACGCTTATATTTTGACCAAAACTTATCGACAAAATACGCCTATGAAGAAATTAGCTGTAACTTTTAGTCTCATCACTGCTTTATGCCTTAGCTCATCTGCCTTTGCCAAAGACATACAAACAGCAGATCAAAGTTCTTTAGTATCTTTAAGTGAGAATAATATGAGTACCAATAAGAATGAATCTTTAAAGATTAACATCACTGTAGATGGTAAAACTGTAAGTGCTACCCTAATTGATAACTCAGCCTCACGTGATCTTGTGTCCCGTCTGCCACTTGAAATCACCCTTGAGGATTTTAATAACACTACAGAGAAGATCTTTTATCCAAAGCCATCTTTAAATCTTAATGAAAAAAAGAATGGTATAGCACCAGTTCCTGGTGACATCACTATTTATGAGCCATGGCAGAATGTCGCAATCTTTTGTAAAAGCTTTAGCTATAGCGACGATCTCATTAAGATTGGACACATTGACGGAGATGGAATTGAGCTTTTAAAGAAAAAAGGCAAAGTAAAAGTTACGCTTTCAAAGTAAGCGTAAAGAGACTTACATCTGATATGAAATTTCGTTTTGCTTTTGAGTGTCTCAAGCTTGAGCTTTCAAAGCTTAAACTCAATTGCAAAACGATTAAATGGTAGGATTAAACAGGTTCTATTGCGTTAATCTTAATTTCAAGTCTTTGTGAGCCCATATAGTGGTTGATGCCTACTGTATATACTGCTCTTACACGCATGAACTTGGTAATAGAGCGCTCATTTGGTGTAGCTCTTAACTTAATTGCGTTCATGCTTGAACCATCATCATTACGCAGTTTGAATTTCAGATGACGATTGGCAACTAAAAATACGTCTTCGACGGTAAACTCACCATCAAAGCATGGCTCTTCAAAACCATTACCCCATGGACCATATGCCTCTAAATCACGGGCAAAGGCCACTGTAATGTAATTAGGAGGAAGGCTTCCGTCTGAGACAATCTCATCCTCTGTTGGTTGTCCTAAATTCTGTGTAGCCACCTCATTGAAAAGTTCTTTGAATTTCTCAAAATTAGCTTTATGAATTGAGGCACCGGCTGCCATGGCGTGACCTCCAAATCTAATTAAAAGATCAGGACTTTTCTCAGATAGTGTTTGCAGAATTTTTACAATGCTAAAGCCAGGGACTGAACGGGCTGAGCCTGATAACTCATCTCCAGTACCTGAAAACACAAAGCAGGGAACGGAGAACTTCTCTTTAATTCTGCTTGCAATAAGGCCACCTAGTCCTACCAGCCAGTTTGATCTGTAAAGCACGATTGCGGAATTTCCTGCCTGTTTTTCAGCATCCTCACAGGCTTCTTTTAAGAACACGCGCTCATAGTCTCCACGTCGCTTGTTGCACATCTCAAGATCTCTTGCGATGATACAGGCCTCTGTATCATCATCAGTTAGCATTAAAGATACAGCAGGATTGTTTTCTAATTTAATTCTGCCAGGAGCATTCAGACGAGGACAAAGATCATAGGCAATAGATACAGAGTTAATTGAAGGCAAATCCACTCTGCATGAGGAGGCAAGTGCTCTAATACCTACAACACACTCACCGCGACGAATTCTTTCAAAACCATACTTTACTAGCTTGCGATTGTTAGCATCAAGCTGCATTACATCGCCAATAGTGCCTAGCGCTACTAAATCAAGAAAACGGCCTATCTTTGGAACAGCTCGACCATCATAGTAACCTCTGTATCTTAAACAGGCTCTGGTAGCAACTAAAACATAGAACAGAACACCAGCACCACAGAGATTTTTAGATGGGAACTTATCACTTGGTAATTTAGGATCAACTATCGCATCAGCTAAAGGTAAATCCTCAGGTGTTTCGTGGTGGTCAGTAATCACCACTTTAAGACCGCGAGATTTAGCGTAGTCTATAGATTCTTTACAGCTAACACCGTTATCTACGGTTAAAATAAGCTTCACACCGTGAGCTATAGCATTATCTACAGCATCTTCACTGACACCGTAACCACCTTCATAGCGGGATGGAACATAGTAAGTTACGTCTGTTGCACCTAAATCTTTAAGACCTCTGACGCCTAGGGCAGTACCTGTAATACCGTCAACGTCATAGTCTCCTGCGACTAAGATAGGTTCTTGATTAATGATGGAATCAGCTAAGATAGAACTTGCTTTATCAATATCATGAAAATCCTTGTAATGAAAAATATCACAAAGCTTACAAGCGACGTCTTGTTCTGTTTTGATGCCACGTCTTGCGAGGATCTGGCGGATGACAGGATCCGGAATATAAGGTTCTAAGTGACTGTCATCGATGACGTCACGGCGTACGATTTTCACGATTGTTCCCCAAGGTTCAGTATCTTTTCAAGCGATAGATGTTGATATGTGGTTCAATTATATTTGTATTGAAGACAAATTTATATAGAGCAAGAGGAATTAAATTCTTTTTGTGACAACAGGCATTCAAGATAAGAATATCGTATAGAGGATGATATAAAATTATCATCATGCGAATTTTGTTATATTTATGCTTTAGTTCAAGAGCTCTAAAAAGGCTCTGATTATGTTAAATTCAGTCTTATGTACAACTGTACGATTTGTAGAGTTTTTCAACAGCACTATAAAGA